>Ga0316218_1000922_pt1 | contig 36182 bp, 52 predicted proteins | sample TBH18003metaG_FD_203634 | JGI IMG/M metagenome (GOLD analysis project Ga0316218, IMG submission 203634) | Freshwater microbial communities from Trout Bog Lake, Wisconsin, USA - TBH18003 | ecosystem: Environmental > Aquatic > Freshwater > Lake > Hypolimnion/Profundal zone | place: USA: Wisconsin...
AGGAGACAATGTATCCGTATCCGTGGCGTTGATTGCACCCATTGCTATGGAAGAAGGTTTGCGTTTCGCTATTCGTGAAGGCGGCCGTACCGTAGGTGCGGGTGTTGTTGCGAAGATTATTGAGTAAAAAAGGATAACCATGGTTACTGCAATCACACATCAAAAAATCCGAATTCGCCTCAAGGCGTTCGACTACCGACTCATTGATCAGTCGGCATTGGAAATTGTCGAAACCGCGAAGCGCACCGGTGCTGTAGTGAAGGGACCTGTTCCCTTGCCTACGCGCATTGAGCGTTTTGATGTATTGCGCTCACCACACGTGAACAAAACATCACGGGATCAGTTTGAAATTCGGACCCATCTGCGCTTGATGGACATTGTGGACCCTACAGACAAAACGGTAGACGCCCTCATGAAGCTGGATTTGCCCGCAGGCGTGGACGTAGAAATTAAGTTGTAAGCAACACCCGTACAAAAAAGTGCGGCGCTGTAAAAATAGTTAGGAGCTGATCAATTGGAATCGGCATCCGACCAAACCATTTAAGGGTTGGCGGATTAACAAACATAAGGAATTGAGCAATGACTCTAGGACTCGTTGGCCGTAAAATCGGCATGACGCGTGTGTTCACCGACGATGGCGACTCTATACCGGTCACCGTGGTTGATGTGGGCGATAATCGCGTCACACAGATCAAGACGCCCGGCACCGATGGCTATACCGCCGTTCAAGTGACCTATGGCACCCGTCGTGCAAGCCGCATCACCAAAGCCATTGCCGGTCATTTGGCTAAGGCTGGTGTTACAGGCGGCACACTCACACGCGAATTTCATGTGACCGATGATCAGCTTGCAACGCTGGCCGCCGGAACCACTGTGGCCTTGGATGTATTTCAAGTGGGTCAAAAAGTGGACGTGACCGGTACCTCCTTGGGTAAAGGGTTTACCGGTGCCATCAAGCGCCACCATTTCAGCTCTAATCGTGCTTCGCACGGAAACTCGCGCTCGCATAACAGCGCAGGTTCCATCGGTATGGCACAAGATCCAGGCCGTGTGTTTCCCGGTAAGCGCATGGCCGGTCATTTGGGCGATGTGAAACGCACCGCGCAAAACCTCGTCATCGTGCGTATCGATGCTGAGCGCAAGCTGCTTCTCATTAAAGGCGCCGTTCCCGGCTCTAAGGGCGGTCATGTCATCGTGCGGCCCGCCGCTAAGGCAGGTGCATAATGGATCTGAAAATTATTGATGATAAGGGGCAATCCATATCCACCATGGTGGGTTCGGACGAGCTCTTTGGTCGCGAATATAACGAACCGCTGGTGCATCAGCTGGTCATCGCGTTCCAGGCCAATGCGCGCCAAGGAACCCGTGCTCAGAAGGGCCGCAGCGAAATCGCCAAGTCCACACGCAAACCTTGGAACCAAAAAGGGACGGGTCGTGCCCGTGCCGGTATGGCTTCCAGCCCCTTGTGGCGTGGCGGTGGTAAGATTTTCCCATCCAGTCCTGATGAAAATTTCTCGCACAAAATTAACCGCAAAATGTATCGCGCAGGTCTGTGCGCCATTTTGTCGCAATTGGTGCGCGAAGATCGTCTGGCTGTGGTTGAGCAAATCACCCTCGATTCACCCAAAACCAAAGTTTTGGCCGGCAAATTAAAAGGCATGGGTTACGACCGCGTGCTGATTATCACCGACAATCTGGATGACAACCTGTACTTGTCTTCACGCAACCTGCCCAATGCCTTGGTGCTGGAAGTGTCTGAAGCCGATCCAGTGAGCTTGATTCGTTTTCCTAAGGTGGTGTTGACCCAAGCGGCGGTTAAGAAATTTGAAGAGGTGTTGTCATCATGAACCCCAAATTTAGCGAAGCGCGCTTGCTACAAGTGATTGAAGGCCCCCTGGTTTCTGAAAAGAGCACCTACGTGGCCGATAAGTTTGAGCAAGTTATTTTCCGTGTGGCCACCACTGCAACCAAACCTGAAATTAAAGCTGCTGTAGAACAGCTGTTTAAAGTTCAAGTGGAAAGTGTGCAAGTGGTCAACGTGAAAGGTAAATTGAAACGCAGTGGTCGTTTTGCGGGTAAACGCAAAGACTGGAAGAAGGCCTATGTGTGCCTGAAGCCCGGCCAAGAAATTAACCTCATGGCAGGGGAATAGTCATGGCCATTATTAGAATGAAGCCCACATCACCCGGTCGTCGTGGGGTGATCCGTGTTACAGGCGTTGAATTGCATAAGGGTGCACCGGTTGCAGGCTTGGTTGAAAAACAATCCAAGAAAGCCGGTCGTAACCACAATGGACATATCACCACCCGTCATCAGGGCGGTGGACATCGTCAGCATTACCGTATGGTTGATTTCCGTCGCAACAAGGATGGCATCTCTGCGGTGGTTGAGCATTTGGAATACGATCCTAACCGGACCGCCAACTTGGCTTTGCTGTGCTATGCCGATGGCGAACGCCGTTACATTATTGCACCCAAGGGAATCGCCAAGGGCGCTCAGTTGATGAGCGGCATTGATGCCCCCATCAAGCCCGGTAATTGCTTGCCACTGCGCAACATTCCCGTGGGTAGCACCATTCACTGTATTGAAATGCAACCCGGTAAAGGCGCGCAACTGGCACGTTCGGCAGGCACCTCTGTGCAGCTGTTGGCTCGTGAAGGCGCTTACGCTCAGTTGCGTTTGCGCTCTGGTGAAATTCGCCGTGTGCATGTGGAATGCCGTGCCACCATCGGTGAAGTGGGTAATGAAGAACATAACCTACGTTCCATCGGTAAGGCCGGTGCACAACGCTGGCGTGGTATTCGTCCTACGGTTCGTGGCGTGGCCATGAACCCGGTGGATCACCCGCACGGTGGTGGTGAAGGCAAGACGGCCGCAGGCCGCCATCCAGTGAGCCCATGGGGTACTCAAACCAAGGGTTATCGCACACGTAGAAACAAGCGCACGAGCAGCATGATCGTTCGTCGCCGTCAATCCGCTTAAGGGTAACGACTATGGCTCGCTCAGTTAAAAAAGGACCGTTCATTGACGGTCATCTCATGAAAAAAGTGGAAACCGCTGTGGCCTCTAAGGACAAGCGTCCCATCAAAACCTGGTCACGCCGCTCTACGGTGTTGCCCGACTTTGTTGGTCTGACGATTGCTGTCCATAACGGCAAGCAGCATATTCCGGTGTACGTTACTGAAAACATGGTCGGCCATAAGCTGGGCGAGTTTTCATTGACCCGTACCTTCAAAGGCCATACGGCGGACAAGAAAGCCGCCCCGGCCAAGAAATAGGAGCACGAACCATGAATGTAAATGCAATATTGCGCGGCGTTCGCCTCTCTCCCCAAAAGGGACGGTTGGTGGCGGATCAGGTTCGCGGTCTGAAGGTGGACAAAGCCTTGAGCTTGCTCAGCTTTAGCCCCAAGAAGGGCGCCAAGATCATCAAGAAAGTGCTGGAGTCGGCCATTGCCAACGCCGAGCATAATCTGGGTTTGGATGTGGATGAGCTAAAAGTCTCCGTCATCCATGTGGAAAAAGGGCCGATCATGAAACGTTTCATGGCGCGCGCCAAGGGCCGTGGCAATAGCATCATCAAGCCCACCTGCCACATCTATGTCACCGTAGCGGACAAGGAATAAACATGGGCCAGAAAATACATCCAATCGGTTTCCGCCTCAGTGTTCTTAAAAACTGGACCTCTAAGTGGTTTGCCAATTCAAAGAATTTCCCCGGCATGCTGCAAGCCGACATCAAAGTGCGTGCTTACTTAAAAAAGAAGCTGGCACATGCCTCTGTGGGCCGCGTCATTATTGAGCGCCCCGCCAAGAATGCCAAGATCACCATTTACAGCGCCCGTCCGGGTGTGGTGATCGGCAAGAAAGGTGAAGACATTGAAAGCTTGCGCGTCAGCCTGCAACAGATCATGGGCGTGCCTGTGCATGTGAACATTGAAGAAATTCGTAAGCCCGAACTGGACGCGCAAATTATCGCCGACGGTATTTCTGGGCAGCTTGAAAAGCGCGTGATGTTCCGTCGCGCTATGAAGCGCGCCATGCAAAATGCCATGCGTTTGGGCGCACAAGGCATCAAGATCACCAGCAGCGGCCGTTTAAACGGTATCGAAATTGCCCGTACCGAGTGGTATCGCGAAGGCCGTGTGCCATTACACACCTTGCGTGCCGATATTGACTACGGCTTCTCCGAAGCCAAAACCACCTACGGCATTATCGGGGTGCGTGTGTTGGTATTTAAGGGTGAACATCAGGGTCGGGGCGAATTGCCCGTAGTGGCAGCCGTTGAGCCCGAGAAAAAGACCCGCAAGTCAGGAGTCCGAAATGCTGCAACCAGCTAGAACGAAATACCGTAAGCAACAGAAGGGCCGCAACACGGGTGTCGCCACCCGTGGAGCCAAGGTTTCCTTTGGCGATTTTGGCCTCAAGGCCACCGAACGCGGTCGTCTTACAGCCCGTCAAATTGAAGCTGCTCGTCGTGCCATGACCCGTCACATTAAACGGGGTGGACGCATTTGGATCCGGATTTTCCCGGACAAGCCTATTTCCCGTAAACCCGCCGAAGTTCGGATGGGTAACGGTAAGGGCAACCCCGAGTACTTTGTGGCCGAAATCGTGCCCGGCAAGGTGCTCTACGAAATGGATGGTGTGGATGAAAAATTGGCCCGTGAGGCGTTCACCCTCGCGGCAGCCAAGTTACCTCTGGCCACCACCTTTGTTACCCGTCATTTGGGATAAAGCTATGAAAGCAAAAGAACTTCGTACTAAAAATGTGGAAGAACTGAACCAGGAACTGGTGTCCTTACTGAAGGCTCGTTTTGGCCTGAAGATGCAGTTATCCACCCAACAAAGCACCAAGACCAGCGAATTGGGCAAGCTCCGGCGCGACATCGCCCGGGTCAAAACGCTAATCCGTGAAAAGGCGGTTTAATTATGACAAATACCATTCAAGCCGCAACCACTGCCAATCAGCGCACGCTGACCGGTACCGTGGTGAGCGACAAAATGAACAAGACGGTTACGGTGTTGGTTGAACGCACTGTAACCCACCCCACCTTGGGCAAGGTGATGCGTCGCACCAAGAAATACCACGCCCATGCCGAAAGCAATGAGTATCATACCGGCGACGTGGTGATTATTGAGGAATGCCGACCCATCTCCAAAACCAAGACTTGGAAGGTGGCGCGTCTCATTTCAAAGGCAGAAACGGTCTAAATTAGGTTGGGGGCTTGCCTTCGGGCCGGTTTTTACGCTAAACTTGCGGATTCTTCGGAAGCAACGTTTTCTATCCCTTAAAACGGGGTCCAAAACTAGCCGTCGTAGCCGTGGGGTCGTTACAAATCCCGGGCAGAGCCGCAAGGCCGTCGGATTAAGTTGGAGAGGCACTAAAAAATGATTCAAATGCAATCGAGACTAGATGTCGCCGATAATACCGGCGCCAAATCGGTCATGTGTATTAAAGTACTGGGCGGTTCTAAACGCCGTTACGCCAACATTGGCGATGTCATTAAGGTCAGCATTAAAACTGCTGCGCCCCGTGGCCGCGTTAAGAAAGGCGAGGTGTATAACGCCGTTGTGGTACGTACCGCCAAGGGCGTTCGTCGCCCCGATGGTTCGCTGGTGAAGTTTGACGGCAACGCAGCCGTTTTACTGAATGCCAAGCTAGAACCTATTGGTACACGTATTTTTGGACCGGTTACCCGTGAGCTGCGGACTGAGCGTTTTATGAAAATCGTCTCGCTAGCCCCCGAAGTGTTATAGGAGCTTTTCATGCGCAAAATTCGCAAAGGCGATGAAGTCATCGCGATTACTGGCAAAGACAAAGGCAAACGCGGCTCAGTGGCGCGCGTGGTCAGCGAATTTTCTTTGGTGGTAGATGGTTTAAACCGTGTAAAGAAACACGCTAAGGGCAACCCCGCAAAAGGTGAGCCTGGCGGCATTATCGAAAAAGATATGCCCATTCATATTTCGAATGTGGCGCTATATAACCCCGCCACCCAAAAGGCCGACCGTGTGGGCATTCGGGTGTTGGAAGATGGTAAACGGGTACGTTTTTTCAAGTCCAACGGCGAAGTCGTTGACGCGTAAGGAATGAGCATGAGCCGCCTGAATAGTTTTTACAAAGAAACCGTTGTGCCCAAACTGGTCACAGAGTTTGGTTACACCTCGGTTATGGAAGTGCCTCGCATCACCAAAATTACCCTCAACATGGGTGTGGGTGAGGCTGTGGCCGATAAAAAAATCATTGAACATGCTGTGGGTGACATGCAAAAGATTGCCGGCCAAAAACCGGTGGTCACCAAGTCACGCAAGTCCATCGCCGGTTTTAAAATCCGCGAAGGCTACCCCATTGGCTGCATGGTCACATTGCGCCGTGAGCGCATGTATGAATTCCTCGATCGCCTGATTTCTGTGGCCATCCCGCGAATTCGCGATTTTCGTGGTATTTCGGGTCGTTCCTTTGACGGTCGTGGCAACTACAGCATGGGCGTTAAAGAACAAACCATTTTCCCGGAAATTGAGTACGACAAGATTGACGCAGTGCGTGGTATGGACATCACCATTACCACCACGGCAAAAACAGATGCCGAAGCAAAAGCATTATTGCTGGCATTTAAATTCCCATTGAAAGTCTGAGGTTAACTGTGGCGAAAATTGCAGTGATCAATCGTGATTTAAAGCGCCGTGTAACGGTAAAGAAATTTGCCGCCAAGCGTGCACAGTTGATGAGCATCATCAACGACAGTAAAGCGGGTGATGAGGCTCGGTATGAGGCTCGTCAAGCGTTGCAGCAACTTCCACGCAATGCAAGCCCAACGCGGCTGCGCAATCGCTGTGCCCTTACGGGTCGGCCGCGCGGCGTTTATAGTAAATTCGGTCTGGGGCGTAGCAAGCTCCGCGAAATAGCCATGCGCGGAGAAATTCCGGGCATCACCAAGGCCAGCTGGTAGTAGGAGCGACAACCCGATGAGCATGACAGATCCGATTGCCGATATGCTGACTCGAACCCGCAACGCTCAGCGTGCGGAAAAGACCAGTGTTTCGATGCCGTCTTCTAAATTAAAGATAGCCATTGCCCAAGTCCTAAAAGACGAGGGGTATATCGATGGTTTTGAAGTCCACCAAAATGGCAACAAGCCGGTACTTGAGATGGCTCTTAAGTATTACGCCGGCCGTCCCGTGATCGAGTTAATCGAACGCGTGAGCCGCCCAGGACTTCGTGTGTACAAGAGTTGCCAGGAAATCCCCAAGGTCATGAATGGCCTAGGCGTGGCCATTGTGTCCACCCCTGCGGGTGTCATCACCGATCGTGCGGCACGCAGCCGCAACGTGGGTGGTGAAGTCCTGTGCATCGTGGCGTAAGGAGCTTATAACCATGTCACGCATAGCAAATTACCCGGTCGACATCCCTGCCAAAGTGGAAGTGACTATCAGCCCTAGCAATGTGTCCGTTAAGGGCCCACTGGGTGTTCTCAATCAATATCTGGGTGACCAAGTATTGGTAGAGCGCGCTGAAAACCAATTGCTGTTTAAAGCGGCCAACAACAGTCAACAAGCCAATGCCATGTCCGGCACGGCCCGTGCTCTGGTGTTCAATATGGTGGAAGGCGTCACCCGCGGCTGGGAAAAGAAATTGGCCTTGGTGGGCGTGGGTTACCGCGCACAAGCCGCTGGCGACAAATTGAATTTAACATTGGGATTCTCCCATCCTGTGGTGCATATGATGCCCGCTGGTATTAAGGTAGAAACTCCCAGCCAGACCGAAATTATTATCAAGGGCATTGACCGCCAAGTGGTGGGCCAAGTGGCCGCCGAAGTGCGGGCTTATCGCAAACCTGAGCCTTATAAGGGTAAGGGCGTGCGCTATGTGGACGAAGTCATCATCCTCAAAGAAACCAAGAAGAAATAAGGCGAACACATCATGAATAACACCAGCAACGGAAGAATTCGTCGGGCACGTCGCACCCGCAGCAAGATTGCAGAATTGTGCGCTGTGCGTCTTACCGTGCACCGTACGAATTTGCATGTGTATGCGCAAATTATTGACGCCTCAGGGGCAAAAGTGTTGGCCAGCGCCTCCACTCTTGAGCCTGAAGTACGTAAAGAAATGGCAAATGGTGGCAACATCAATGCAGCAACCCTAGTGGGTCGTCGCATTGCTGAAAAAGCCAAGCAAGTGGGTATTGAGAGCGTTGCATTTGATCGCTCCGGCTTCCGCTATCACGGTCGCGTTAAGGCTTTGGCCGACGCAGCTCGTGAAGGCGGCCTGAAGTTTTAACGGTTTAGTAAAACCCATAGAGACAGAACATGGCAAAGAACGATAACGAAGATCGCGGCGACGGCCTGCGGGAAAAAATGGTTGCGGTAAACCGCGTCACTAAAGTGGTTAAGGGCGGCCGTATTTTGGCATTCGCCGCATTAACCGTAGTGGGTGATGGCGATGGTGGCATTGGCATGGGCAAGGGCAAGTCCCGCGAAGTGCCTGTGGCCGTTCAAAAAGCCATGGAATCCGCACGTCGCAAAATGGTCAAGATCAATTTAAAGAACGGCACCTTGTTTCACCAAGTAATTGGTACCCATGGCGCCGCTAAAGTGTTTATGCAACCCGCATCTGAGGGTACGGGCATTATTGCCGGCGGCCCGATGCGTGCCGTATTTGAAGTGATGGGCGTAACGGATGTGTTGGCGAAGTGCATTGGTTCTACCAATCCTTACAACGTGATCCGGGCCACCTTAAATGGTCTTGAGGCCACTCGCCGTCCTTCCGAAATTGCAGCCAAGCGCGGCAAGTCTATTGAAGAGATTACGGAGTAAGCAGATGAATAGTGCCACTCAAAAAATGATTAAGGTCACGTTGTTCAAAAGCCCAATTGGTGCGTTGAAGGCTCATCGGGCTTGTGTGCGTGGTTTGGGACTGCGTCGCATGCAACAAACAGTTGAAGTCATCGACACCCCTGAAAACCGTGGCATGGTTAACACCGTGAAACACTTGGTTCGTCTCGCATAAAGGATTAGGGTCATGGAACTAAATACAATTAAACCAGCCGATGGCGCCAAGCGCCCGCGCCGCCGCGTGGGTCGCGGTATTGGTAGTGGTTTGGGTAAAACAGCAGGCCGCGGTCATAAGGGTCAAAAAAGCCGTTCCGGTGGTTTTCATAAAGTGGGTTTTGAAGGCGGCCAAATGCCGCTGCAACGTCGCTTACCCAAGCGTGGTTTTCAACCCGTAAACCGTCATGAAACCGCGCAAGTTCGCTTGTTAGATTTGGCTCGTGTGGAAGGCGATGTGGTTGATTTGCTGACCCTAAAGCAAGCCGGCCTCATTCCCGGCAATGCCGGTGGTGCCAAAGTATTTTTGAAAGGTGAATTGTCGCGCAAGCTTACGCTGCGTGGCGTAGGTGTTACAAGCGGCGCGCGTGCGGCTATTGAAGCGGCGGGCGGCACCATTGAAGCGCAGGTTGAAGCGCAGCAGGCTGAGTAATTTTGGCCAATAAGGGCAACGAATCAGCAGGCAGTAAGTTAAGCGACCTTAAACGCCGTCTGTGGTTTGTACTGGGTGCGTTGGTGGTGTACCGATTGGGTGCGCATATCCCCGTACCGGGTATTAACCCCGATGAGCTGGCCAAGTTGTTTAGTAGCCAACAAGGCGGCATTTTGGGGATGTTTAATATGTTCTCCGGAGGCGCGCTGTCGCGTTTCACGGTGTTTGCATTGGGGATCATGCCGTACATTTCGGCATCCATCATCATGCAACTTCTAACCTCGGTGTTGCCGACCTTAGAAGCGTTGAAGAAAGAAGGCGAAGCAGGGCGCCGCAAGATTACGCAATACACCCGCTACGGCACTGTGGTGCTGGCGTTTTTCCAAGCCATTGGCATTGCCATCGCCTTGGAATCACAAGCGGGTTTGGTGTTGGATCCGGGAATGGCCTTTAGAGCCACCACCGCCATCACCTTAGTGACAGGAACCATGTTCCTGATGTGGTTGGGCGAACAGATTACAGAGCGCGGCATTGGTAATGGCATTTCACTCATTATCTTTGCCGGTATTGTGGCCGGATTGCCACGGGCTGTGGGCAGCACGTTAGAACTGGTTAGAACCGGTGCGTTTTCCTGGTTTATGGCCATCGCGTTGTTTGCCGGAGTTGTACTGATAACCGCCTTGGTGGTGTTTGTAGAACGCGGCCAACGCAAGATTACGGTGAATTATGCCAAGCGGCAGGTGGGCAATAAGGTTTACGGCGGGCAAAGTTCGCATCTGCCCCTGAAGCTGAATATGGCGGGTGTTATTCCCCCCATTTTTGCTAGCAGCATTATTTTGTTTCCGGCCACTTTGGCGGGATGGTTTGGCAGTCATGAAAATTTTGGTTGGCTGAAGGACGTCAGCGCGTTGCTGAGCCCAGGACAACCGGTTTATGTGTTGTTGTACGCAAGCGCCATTTTGTTTTTCTGTTTCTTTTATACGGCGTTGGTATTCAACAGCAAGGAAACTGCGGACAACTTAAAGAAGAGTGGGGCGTTTGTACCAGGAATTAGGCCCGGTGAACAAACAGCGCGTTACATTGACAAGATCATGACGCGTCTCACCTTAACCGGGGCCATTTACATTACCTTGGTGTGTTTGTTGCCTGAGTTTTTGATTGTGCGGTTTAATGTGCCGTTTTATTTTGGGGGTACATCGCTGTTGATCATCGTGGTGGTTACGATGGACTTCATGGCCCAGGTTCAGTCCTACGCCATGTCGCAACAGTACGAAAGCCTGTTAAAGAAAGCTAACTTTAAAGGGCAGCCCTCCAGATAAATGGCTAAAGAAGATACGATCGAAATGCAGGGTGAAATTGTGGAAACGTTGCCGAACGCAACCTTCCGCGTGAAACTTGAAAACGATCATGTGGTATTAGGACACATTTCCGGAAAGATGCGCATGCATTACATCCGGATATTGCCGGGCGACAAGGTTACTGTGGAATTGACGCCTTACGATTTAACGCGGTGCCGGATTACCTTCCGCGCCAAATAGCGTGATGAGCAGGAGTAGAGAAAAATGAAAGTACAAGCATCTGTAAAAAAGGTCTGCCGCAAGTGCAAATTGGTGCGCCGTAAGGGCGTGCTGCGTGTGATCTGTGAAGATCCACGTCACAAGCAGCGCCAAGGCTAAGCCTTAACTTTATAAACCGTTAAGCCAACAGGAATTAGAGGTCGTTATGGCACGTATTGCAGGGGTCAATATCCCGAATCACCAACATGCCGAAATTGCATTGACGGCAATTTTTGGAATTGGACGCCCCCGCGCCCGCGACATTTGCGCGGCCGCTGGAGTGGTTACCAGTTCTAAAATTAAAGATTTAACCGATGCAGACATGGAAAAACTTCGTATTGAAGTGACCAAGTTCACCGTTGAAGGCGATCTTCGCCGTGAAGTGTCGCTGAATATTAAGCGATTGATGGATCTGGGCAGTTATCGGGGTTCACGTCACCGTCGTGGCTTGCCCTGCCGTGGCCAGCGTACCAGGACCAACGCGCGTACCCGTAAGGGCCCGCGTAAGGCCGTTCGTGCAACGAAGTAATCGAAGGATTAATTGAATGGTTAAGGCAAACTCAGCAACACGTGTACGCAAGAAAGTTAAAAAGAATGTGGCAGAAGGCATCGCTCACATTCATGCGTCATTTAATAACACCATCGTGACGATTACCGATCGTCAGGGTAATGCATTATCCTGGGCAACCTCGGGCAGCAACGGGTTTAAGGGCTCACGTAAGAGCACACCGTTTGCCGCACAGATTGCAGCGGAAAGCGCGGGTAAAGCCGCGCAGGAATGCGGTGTAAAGAATCTTGAAGTACGGATCAAGGGCCCCGGCCCTGGCCGTGAATCTGCGGTGCGCGCCCTGAACGCCGCGGGTTTTAAAATTACCAGTATCTCGGATGTGACGCCCGTGCCCCATAACGGTTGCCGTCCACCCAAGAAACGCCGAATCTAACCAGGGATCAGGAGAAATAACGTGGCAAGAAACCTGGACGCTAAATGTCGCCAATGTCGCCGTGAAGGCGAGAAGCTCTTCCTTAAGGGAGAAAAATGCTTTACGGACAAATGTGCCGTCGACCGTCGTGCATATCCACCTGGCCAGCATGGTCAGAAACAAAACAACCGTCAGTCCGTTTACGGCGGACAGTTGCGCGCCAAGCAAAAAGTGCGTCGCATCTACGGCATTCTGGAACGTCAGTTCCGTAACACCTATCATGCGGCCGACCGCGCGCGTGGCATTACGGGTGAGACATTACTGCAAACCCTAGAATCCCGTCTGGATAATGTGGCCTACCGTATGGGTTTTGGTGCTTCACGCGCCGAAGCACGTCAAGTGGTGCGTCACAACGGAATTTTGGTGAACGGTCATCGGGTGAATATCCCATCGTTCTTGCTGCGTCCCGGCGATGCCGTGGAAGTAGCCGAAAAATCCAAGACACAGTTGCGCATTAAGGGCGCCACCGAAGCCGCTGAAGGACGGGGTTTCCCCGAATGGCTGGAAGTGGACGCCAAGGCCATGAAAGGTGTTTTCAAGGCTCGCCCATTGCGCAGTGAATTACCAGCAACCATCAATGAATCTCTGGTGGTTGAGCTGTATTCGAAGTAACGGGGAAGTAACCCCAGTTAGTCACAAGGATAAACAATGCATAGCCAATCGAATCCTTTTTTAAAGCCACGCAGTATTGACGTGCAGAACGTTTCCCCCACCTACGCCAAGGTGGTGATGGAGCCTTTCGAGCGCGGCTACGGCCACACGCTGGGCAACGCGCTGCGTCGTATTTTGTTGTCCTCGATGCCTGGTTTTGCACCCACCGAAGTGAAAATTTCGGGTGTGTTGCACGAGTACTCTACTGTTGAAGGCGTGCAAGAAGACGTAGTGGATCTGTTATTGAACCTGAAGGGCATCGTGTTGAAGCTGCACAACAACAGCGAAGCCGTGTTGAAGCTGATTAAAGTCGGCCCTGGTGTGGTTACCGCCGGCGACATCGAAGCCCAGCATGATGTTGAAATTATCAACCCCGAGCACGTCATCGCGCATCTTACCGCCGGCGGCAAACTCGATATGCAAATTAAAGTTGAACAAGGCCGCGGTTATCAGCCTGCCACATTGCGCAATGTGGATGAAGAGTCCCGTGCCGTAGGCGGCATTATGCTGGACGCCTCTTTTAGTCCCGTGCGACGTGTAAGCTACGCCGTTGAAAGCGCCCGTGTTGAGCAACGCACCGACCTAGACAAATTGGTCATGGACATTGAAACCAATGGTGCCATCGAGCCTGAAGAAGCTGTTCGTTTCGCTGCTCGCGTGCTGATGGAACAACTCAATATCTTCGCCGATCTGCAAGGCACGCCCATGACATTGGAATCCACCAAAGCACCGCAAGTAGATCCTATCTTCTTGCAACCCGTGGATGATTTGGAGTTGACCGTACGCTCAGCCAATTGCCTGAAAGCCGAAAACATTTTCTACATCGGCGATTTAATTCAGCGCACCGAAACCGAGCTGCTGAAAACGCCAAACCTGGGTCGCAAGTCGCTCAATGAAATTAAAGAAGTGTTGGCCACTAAGAGCTTAACGCTGGGTATGAAACTCGAAAACTGGCCGCCTGTGGGCCTGACCGATCGTCGCTAAGCGCCGACCGATTATTTAAGGAAATTATCATGCGTCACCGTTTAAGTAACCGCAAATTAAACCGCACCACCAGCCATCGGTTGGCGATGCTTCGCAACATGACCAACTCTTTATTGCGCCATGAGGTCATCAAGACCACATTGCCCAAAGCCAAAGAATTGCGTCGTGTGGCTGAGCCTCTCATCACCATGGGCAAGGTGCCTTCACTGGCCAATCACCGCTTGGCCTTCAACCGCCTGCGCGATCGTGAAAACGTAGTGAAGTTGTTTAAAGAGTTGGGCCCTCGCTACCTTACCCGCAATGGTGGTTACCTCCGTATTCTGAAATTTGGCTTCCGTCAGGGCGACAATGCTCCTATGGCCTTGGTGGAACTGATGGACCGTCCCGCCGAAACAGCCTCAGCGGAAAATGCGCCAGAGGCGTAAAGAATTGAATGCAATACCTCAAAACGCCGGCTCAGTCCGGCGTTTTTTACATGTGAACTTGGAACCTGGGGTCAGACCCCATGGGGGGTCTGACCCCCCATGGGGTCTGACCCCAATTATTTTGGTTTTATGTATTTGGGGTCTGACCCCTATCGGTGATGCTGCACCATTACCGCCTCACAACGCGCCATCGGTTGCGGCGCCCGCATCCTCTTTACCCGCGCCCAAGGTTACGGTATCCGTAGTTAGGAACGGAGAGGGTTTTATTGTGGATGCCGCATTTGAGGTGGCGGCAACGCCGGACACGGTTTGGGATGTGTTTACAGACTTTGAACACATGACTGGTATTGTCACCAACCTGACATACAGTCATGTGCTGAGTCGCAACGGTAATGTGTGGGTGGTGCAACAGAAAGGGGAAGCGAAATTTGGCTTGCTGTCCTACCCTTTTGAGTCGGTACGGGAAATTAGAATAGAACCCATGAAGCGCATGATGTCTAAGAATATCTCAGGCACTTTTAAGAGCATGGAGAGCGAATTGCAACTTATTCCCACCGCTTCTGGTACGAGTGTGAAGTATCATGCGGAGGGCATCGCCGATTCAATATTTGCCAAGCTGTTTGGCTTATCGTTTATGCATCATGAATTTGAAGAGCAATTCACTGCCATGGCAGTGGAGATGCAAAAGCGTCAAATGGCGGCCAAATAGGGGTCAGACCCCGCATGGGGTCTGACCCCTAATCTACCTAATCTAAAGGTGAGATTTCAAAAAGGCGCCGGTAAAGCTTTTCTTATTGGCGGCTACTTGCGCGGGGGTTCCTTCTGCAATGATGCGTCCACCCCCTCCGCCCCCCTCGGGTCCTAAGTCCACAATCCAATCTGCAGTCTTAATCACATCCAAGTTATGTTCAATCACCACCACGGTGTTGCCGTGATCGCGCAATCGATAGAGCACTTTCAGCAGTAAGTCGATGTCCTGAAAATGCAACCCGGTAGTGGGTTCATCCAAAATGAATAAAGTGCGGCCGGTATCGCGTTTGGATAATTCTAGCGACAGCTTTACGCGCTGCGCTTCACCGCCGGATAAGGTGGTGGCCGATTGGCCCAAGGTGATATAGCCCAAGCCCACATCCAGCAGCGTTTGCAGTTTGCGCGCAATGACCGGCACGGGCTTAAAAAATTCAAACGCTTTTTCCACCGTCATGCGCAGTACGTCGTCGATGGTTTTTTCTTTGTAATGAATTTCTAGGGTTTCGCGGTTGTAGCGTTTGCCGTGGCACACATCGCAGGGCACATAAATGTCTGGCAAGAAATGCATCTCTACTTTAATAACACCATCACCCTCGCATGATTCGCAGCGACCCCCTTTGACGTTAAAGGAGAAGCGCCCCGGTCCATAGCCGCGCTCTCGTGCTTGAGGAATACCCGCGAAGAGTTCGCGAATGGGCGTGAAGAGCCCCGTGTAGGTGGCAGGGTTAGAACGCGGCGTGCGCCCAATGGGGCTTTGATCTACGGCGATTACTTTGTCAAAGTGATCCAAGCCCTCGATGGCGCAATGGGCTGCGGGTTCTGCGTTGCTGCCGTACAAGTGGCGTGCCACGGCATGGTGCAAGGTGTCGTTAATGAGGGTGGATTTACCAGAACCCGAAACACCTGTGATGCACACCAAAAGCCCCACCGGCAGATGGAGATCAACATTTTTTAAATTGTTACCGCTAGCACCCCTAATCACCAACTCACGCGTAGCGTCTGGCTTGAGGCGCTTTTCAGGTAAGGCGATGCGGCGCTTGCGTGTCAGGTACTGGCCAGTGAGGGAGGCGGGGTTCTTTTCCACTTGTGCCGGTGTGCCGCAGGCCACCACTTCACCGCCATGCTCGCCGGCACCCGGGCCCATGTCGATGACATAATCCGCCGCGCGAATGGCGTCTTCATCATGTTCTACCACGATCACCGAGTTGCCGAGGTCGCGCAAATGCACCAAGGTTTCTAGCAGGCGATGGTTGTCGCGCTGATGCAGGCCAATAGAGGGCTCATCCAACACATACATCACGCCGGTCAACCCGGAACCAATTTGTGATGCCAGGCGGATGCGCTGAGCTTCTCCGCCGGACAGCGTGTCCGCCGAGCGATCAAGTTGCAAGTAATCCAAGCCCACATTGTTTAAGAATTGCAGGCGCGCCACAATCTCTTTTAGGATGCGCTCCGCGATGGTTTGTTTTTTACCTGCCAGTTTGAGTTCTTGAAACAGCAACAGCGCATCTTTTAGCGGCAGGGCGCTTAATTCGTATAAAGCATGCCCCGCCACCTTTACGTGACGCGCTTCTACGCGCAGTCGTGCGCCACCGCATTCTGGACATATCTTTTCGTTGAGGAGCTTTGAGAGTTCTTCGCGCACAGTGGCGGAATCGGTTTCGTCATAGCGGCGATCAAGACTGGGGATAACGCCTTCGAAGGCGTGTTCTTTTACACGAAAGCGTCCGCGCTCACCGGGGTAATGAAAGGAAATTTTTTCTTTGGCGGAACCTTTTAATACAATGTCTTGAATAGCGGCCGGTAACTTTTCAAAAGGGGTGTCGAGACTGAAGTCATAGTGGGCGGACAAGTCGGTGAGCATTTGAAAGCTGAACTGGTTGCGGCGGTCCCAGCCTTTAATGGCGCCCCCGGCCAAACTTAAATTGGGGAAGGCCACCACGCGGCGTGGATCGAAAAAGCTGATGACGCCCAAGCCATCGCAATGACTGCAGGCGCCCATGGGGTTGTTGAAGGAAAAAAGTCGTGGCTCCAATTCAGATAAGGAGTAACTGCACACGGGGCATGCGAAGCGTGCGGAGAACAAATGTTCTTTTCCTGAATCCATTTCCACCGCCAACGCGCGACCATCGGCGTGACGCAGCGCAGTCTCGAATGATTCGGCCAAGCGTTGCTTTAAGTCGGGACGTACCTTCACACGGTCTACCACCACCTCGATGGTGTGTTTGTGGTTTTTTTCTAATTTGGGGGTGGCATCAATATCCACCACCTCGCCGTTGATGCGCAGACGCACAAATCCTTGTGCGCGCAATTCATTAAACAGTTCTTGTTGTTGTCCTTTGCGGCCCACCACCAAGGGTGCCAAAATCATCAGGCGTGTGTCTTCGGGCAAATCCAAAACATGGTCCACCATCTGCGCCACACTTTGTGCGGCCAATATGGTTTTATGTTCGGGGCAGTAGGGGTCTCCCACGCGGGCAAACAAAAGGCGCAAGTAATCATGAATTTCTGTGACCGTACCCACGGTGGAGCGTGGGTTATGGCTGGTGGCTTTTTGTTCAATGGAGATGGCGGGCGAGAGGCCTTCAATCAAATCTACATCGGGTTTTTCCATGAGCTGTAAAAACTGCCGTGCGTAAGCCGAGAGCGACTCCACATAGCGACGTTGCCCTTCGGCATAGAGGGTATCGAAGGCCAGAGAGGATTTTCCCGAGCCCGATAACCCGGTCACCACCACCAGACGATGGCGGGGGATATCAAGATTAATGTTCTTGAGATTATGGGTACGAGCCCCACGAATGCGAATACTCTCTTGAGATGGTTTGGTTTGTTTGAGCATCATGCGTTAGCCATGGTTAACCTGTTAATATACGCGAAGAATTTTACTTTTTCTTGCACAATCTAAATGAAATCATCCGATAAAATGTCTCCTCAAGAATGGCGTGCCAGCTTGGGGCTGGCTGGTATTTTTGCCCTGCGTATGCTGGGCATGTTCATTATTTTGCCGGTTTTTGCCCTTTATGCAGTGGGGTTGCCCGGCGGGCAAGATGCCACCCTAGTGGGGTTAGCGCTCGGAGCCTATGGGCTGACCCAAGCCATTCTACAAATCCCCCTGGGTTGGCTATCTGACCGGGTGGGACGAAAGCCCGTCATTATGGGAGGTTTGGTGGTTTTTGCACTGGGAAGTTTCATTGCGGCCTCGGCAAACAGCATAGAGGGGGTTATTTTGGGTCGTATTGTGCAAGGGTCGGGCGCCATTTCTGCGGCAGTCATCGCATTGACCGCCGACCTAACCCGCGAACAGCATCGCACCAAGGCTATGGCCTTGATTGGTATCACCATTGGCATTACGTTTAGTCTGTCCATGATTCTGGCCCCCCTGTTGGAACCCGTCATTGGGGTGCCGGGCATCTTTACCATGACAGGGCTATTGGCACTATCGGCCATTGCGGTGGTGCAGTGGGTTATTCCCCAGCCCACCGTTGATGTCCATGCAAAAGTCTCGGCAGCGCAGTTTGCCCAGGTGTTGCGCCATCCCGAGCTGCTCAGGCTGAACTGGGGTATTTTTGTGCTGCACGCATTATTGATGGGTATCTTTGTGGTGGTGCCCCAAGCCTTGGTGAAGGCGGGCTTATTACAAGCGGATCATTGGAAGTTGTACCTGCCTGTAATGGGCGGATCCTTTGTGTTGATGATTCCGGTGGTGGCCATTGCCCATGGCAAATGGCGCAAAGCAGTATTCTTGGCATCGGTGGCGGTGCTGTTATTGTCCACAGGATTGCTGTGGTTGGGATTGGGTAGCGTGATGGGCATTGCCGCGGCGCTCATCGTGTTCTTCGTGGCGTTTAATGTGTTGGAGGCGAGCTTACCCTCGCTTGTTACCACTGTGGCACCCGCGCAGGCCAAGGGAACCGCTTCGGGTGTGTACAGCAGCATTCAGTTTTTGGGGGCGTTTGCAGGAGCAACCTTGGCAGGAATCATCTCTAAGTATTGGGGTCCGGACAGCGTGCCGGTTTTTTGTGCCAGTATCGCCGCCTTATGGCTGGTGGTGGCCTGGCCCATGCAGGTGAATAAGGCCAGTTAATTTTACAGAGAGGGCATTATGGCATCAGTGAATAAAGCAATTTTAGTAGGCAATTTGGGCAAGGACCCAGAAGTACGTTATTTGCCTGAAGGGGGCGCCGTGTGCAATTTCAGTATTGCCACCACGGAAACCTGGAAAGACAAAGCGGGTGAGAAACAAGAAAAAACCGAATGGCATCGCATCTCCATGTTCGGTAAGTTGGCCGAGATTGCTGGCGAGTACCTGAAGAAGGGTTCGTCGGTGTATGTGGAAGGGCGCATTCAAACGCGCAAATGGCAGAACAAAGAGGGCCAAGACCAATACACCACAGAAATTGTGGCCGACCGCATGCAAATGTTGGGTGGGCGCTCAGGTGGTGGGGGTGGCGGTAGTTCAGAAGCGCCAGCCAGTGGCAGCAGCAGCGCGCCTTCAGGAAAGCCGCCGGCTAAGTTTGAAGATTTCGCGGACGACATTCCCTTTTAAGGTTTATCTGATTGGCCCATCGGTTTGCATACCGTTGGGCCAATCGCAACCTGCATGTCAGAGGCTATACAATTGTTATCCGGCCCAGACCCCTACCCCGTATGCTCGGAGCCCCTCTTATGAAACTGCAACCCGATTCCGCTTCCCTCGCTTTAATATGCGCAGCTGTTTTGAGTGTCTTCTCCTACCCGATTGTGGCCGCTACACCCGATGACACTCAGGCCCTCGCGGTTCCGGCGGATCAGGCGTTGGTTTTTGAAGTCATGGCTTCAGGCGTTCGGGTTTATGAATGTATGAAAGTGAGTGATAGCCCATCGAAATTCGAATGGATTTTCAAGGCCCCTGAGGCCGAGCTATATGATGCAAACGGCAATAGGGCTGGTCATTTCTATGCGGGGCCGACCTGGGAAGCCTATGACGGCAGCAAAGTGGTGGGCGAGGTAAAAGGAAAATATCCCGATCTGGATGCGGCCGCGATTTCGCTACTGCCCAGCTCGAAATCCAATACCAGCAAGGGCGTCTTTGCGCAGAGTATAAGCGTCCGGCTGCTAAGAACCAAGGGATGGCAAGCGCCAACAGAATCTTGCAACCAAGCCCAAACGGGAAAAGAATCCCGGGTTCCCTTCACTGCTAATTATAGGTTTTCTACTGCCAGAGTGAATGAACCGGCGCAGCAGAAGCATATGGCTCACGTTTCGCCGAGCATAATGCCCATTAATGTGGCAAAGACGGTACGCATTTTTAAGATGACCGAATCCGGCGGTGTTCAACGCGTCATTGTGAAGAACAGGGATGATGCCGACCAAGTCACTCTCATTCAACAAAATTTACGTGAGGAAGCCGATCGCTTTCAGCATGGCGACTATTCAGACCTTAGCGCACCGCACAGAACAGATAAGCCGCAACCAAAAGATCTTCAACCTGGCGTGCAGCAAGCCAAAGTTTCGTACGCCGCTTTATATGACGGCGCTGAGATCATATTTGAAACCACTGATCTGCACCTGCTAACCGCAATACATCGTTGGTTCGGGGCTCAGTTGTCTGAGTATGGTGCCGATGCCAAAGCAGAGTGAAGATCTGTAAAAGGGTTACCGCATTAGCGCAGCTTAATGTGCAACTCGCGCAATTGTTTTTCATCTACCGGGCTCGGTGCTTGCGTTAGCAAGCATTGGGCCCGTTGTGTTTTGGGGAAGGCGATTACGTCGCGAATATGTTCCGCACCGGTCATCATGGCAATTAAGCGATCAAAACCAAATGCGATGCCGCCATGCGGTGGGGCGCCATATTGCAAAGCGTCCAATAAGAAGCCAAATTTGGCTTGCGCTTCATCCGGGCCAATGTTTAGGGCGCGGAAAACTTTGGATTGCACCTCTTCGCGGTGAATCCGCACCGACCCGCCGCCAATTTCCCAACCGTTTAACACCACATCGTAAGCCTTGGCAAAGGCTTCGCCGGGGCTGGTTTCTAACAGCGCTTCGTGACCATCCTTGGGCGCCGTAAAGGGGTGATGCAACGCGGTCCAACGTTTGTCTTCTTCGTCGTATTCAAACATCGGGAAGTCCACCACCCATAAGGGTTTCCAGCCACCGGTGGAAAAACCTTTCTCGTGGCCGATCTTCACGCGCAGAGCACCCAGCGCATCGTTTACCACCTTGGCGCGATCAGCGCCAAAGAAGATTAAGTCGCCATTCTCCGCACCTGTGCGTTTAATAATTTCCTGCAGGATGGGCTCGGTCAAAAACTTGACGATGGGGGACTGCAAGCCCGTGTCGTTGGCTTGGGTTTTGTCATTTACTTTAATGTAGGCTAAGCCGCGCGCACCATAAATGGCTACGAAGGTGGTGTAATCATCAATCTCTTTGCGCGACAGACTGCCGCCACCGGGAATGCGCAAGGCCGCCACACGACCCCCTACCATGTCGGCCGCAGCGCGGAACACCTTGAAGTCCGCCGTTTTCATTAAATTCGTAAGTTCGGTAAATTCCAAAGGAATGCGCAAGTCAGGTTTATCCGAACCAAAGCGCGCCATGGCTTCCGTCCAGCTCATGCGTGGAAAATCGCCGCTTAAATCAGCGCCAATGGCTTTCTGGAACAGATCGCGTACCAAACCTTCCATGATGTCCATAATTTCATGTTCGGTGAGGAAGGAGGTTTCAATATCGATCTGCGTGAATTCAGGTTGACGATCCGCACGTAAATCTTCATCGCGAAAACATTTGGTAATTTGGTAATAACGATCAAAGCCCGACACCATGAGTAACTGCTTAAAAAGTTGCGGTGATTGCGGTAAGGCAAAGAAATGCCCTGAGTGCACGCGGCTGGGCACCAAATAATCACGCGCGCCTTCCGGTGTGGATTTGGTGAGCATGGGAGTTTCAATATCAATGAAGCCCAATTCATCCAAGTATTTGCGCACCAACATGGAGGCTTTATAGCGCAATATGAAATTCTTCTGCATGGCTGGTCGACGCAAATCCAAGTAGCGGTGCTCTAGACGTACTTGTTCGGAGAGGGTGTCGTCGTCTAATAAAAATGGCGGCGGCAGCGAGGGGTTCAATATTTCAATGGTATCCGCCACTACTTCAATAGCGCCACTGCGCAGATCGGTGTTGGCAGCCCCTTCTGGGCGTGCGCGCACAAGCCCGGTAATTTGCAATACAAATTCATTGCGCACGGTTTCAGCCAGAGCAAAGGTGGCGGCATTGTCGGGGTTACACACCACCTGCACCAAGCCTTCACGATCTCGCAGGTCAATAAAAATAACGCCGCCATGATCGCGACGACGATGGGCCCAGCCCTTAAGGGTAACGGTTTGGTCCAGATAACGGCCATCCACGAGGCCGCAGTAATCAGTGCGCATGGTTCAGCAATCCTGCAAGGTTAATTGGGTTGTTTGGGCGGAACAACGATATCCGCCAAGGGTTTTCCGCTAACGGGGTCCACAACCCCCATAGAAATAATGTATTTCAGCGCCACATCCACAGGAATATCGAGCTCGATGATTTGGCTGCGCGGCACCATCAGAAAAAATCCCGATGTAGGGTTGGGTGTGGTGGGTACGTACACGCTCACGTGGGGTTCCGAGAGCTTGGCGGCAATCTCGCCACTGGGCTCACCGGTTTGAAAAGCCACGGTCCAGCATTGGTTATGGGGATAGCGGATCAACAGTACTTGACGGAAGGCTTTCCCAGAACCTGAAAAGAGCGTGTCGCTGACTTGTTTTATACCATTGTAAATGCTGTTGACCACAGGAATATGGGCTAACAAGTCTTCCCCTAAGGTCAGTAAGCGTCGGCCCAGTAAGTTGGCCGCCACAGCACCGGTAAGTAAGATGACGATTACAGTGATCAGCACGCCCAAACCTGGAATAGCGAACCCAAACAGCGCCTCAGGGCGCAGCGAGAGGGGCAGTAAGAAAAGCGTTTGATCCAAGGTGTTGACCACAGAGCGCAGTACCCAAATGGTAATCACCAGAGGGATGAGTACGGCTACACCGGTTAAGAAATAGCGCTTCATGAGGAGGCTGCGGCAGAAGGCGTTGGGTTGGCAGAGGGCTCCGCTGTCGAGACCTTGGCGCCTTCAATGGCGGGCTTGGCAGCCGCACCCTCGCTGGCGGGTTTGGTGTCCGATGGCGAGCTGTCGGTTTTGGCTGCTACAGTACTGGCACCCCCACCCCTAAAATCGGTGGCATACCAGCCGGTACCCTTTAATTGAAAACCCGCAGCTGTAAGCTGTTTTACCAACGCGTTTTGCCCGCAAGAAGGGCATTCCGTGCGGGGTGGCTCAGAGATTTTTTGTAGTGCTTCCAGTAATTTTCCGCAGGACTGGCAACGGTATTCGTACAAAGGCATTGAATCCTCCTGTGAACCGGTGATAATAGCATAATTCACTAAATCAAAGAGTTGGGGCCACGGCTTCGGCGGTTGGGGAACCCATTGCGCTCTCCGCCCTCCAACCCATAATCGGTGTTTTACTTGAGGAATTTTTCATGCGACTGCAGCATTTGTTGGCCCTATTGTTAACCCTTTCCGTTACTGCTTTTGCCCAAGAAAAACCGCTGCCCACGGGAGTGACGCGCGTTACCCACGTGGAGGGTGTGACGGAATACCGTCTGGCCAATGGCCTGCAGGTGCTCTTGGCCCCTGATGACAGCAAGCCCACCACTACGGTAAATGTGACGTATCGGGTAGGATCGCGCTTCGAGAGCTATGGCGAGACCGGCATGGCTCATTTGTTAGAGCACCTGATGTTTAAGGGCACGCCGCAACATAAAGACATTTCTTCAGAGCTGACACGGCGCGGTATGCGCCCCAACGGCACCACCTGGTTTGATCGCACCAATTATTTTGAAAGCTTTACCGCCTCCGACGATAACCTTAAGTGGGCGCTGGGGATGGAAGCGGACCGCATGGTGAATTCTTATATTGCGCGCAAAGATTTGGACAGTGAAATGACTGTGGTGCGCAACGAAATGGAGAGTGGCGAAAACGAGCCCAGCGAAGTACTGATGGACAAGGTCATGGCCGCGGCTTTTCAGTGGCACAGTTACGGCAAATCCACTATTGGTGCGCGCACCGATGTAGAGAATGTCAGCATCCCTCACCTGCAGGCTTTTTATCACAAGTTTTATCAGCCCGATAACGCCACGCTGGTGGTGGCGGGTCGCTTTGATGCCGCCGCTACATTGGCACTGATTAATAATTCTTTTGGCAGAATTAAAAAACCCACCCGTGTGCTAGAGCCCACCTACACCTTAGACCCCGTGCAAGACGGCGAGCGTGAAGTAACCCTGCGCCGCGTGGGCGACATTCAATATGTGCAAGCGGTGTACCACACTGTGGCTGCGGCCAGCGTGGATGCGGCCACCTTTGAGGTGTTGGCCAATGTGTTGGGCGATACACCCTCAGGTCGTCTGCATAAAGCGTTGGTGGAAACCAATCTTGCCACCAGCATTGCTGCGGAATATTTAAATCTGAATGAGCCCGGCGTTATTTTCTTCCAAGCGGATGTACGCAAAGATCAGAAGCTGGAGGCCGTGCAAGATGTGTTTCTTAAAACCATAGAAGATGCCAACGCGCATCAATTCACGGAAGAAGAGGTGGCCCGTGCCCGTGCTAATTTACTCAACGATATTGAACTGACTTTTAATGATCCCGAGAAGTTTGGCATTAGTCTCTCCACCGCCATTGCCAATGGCGATTGGCGCCTGTTCTTTTTAACACGCGATCGTATCGGTAAAGTTAAAGCCACAGATGTACAGCGTGTGGCAGACGCTTGGCTTAAATCCAGCAACCGCACGTTGGGTATTTTTATCCCCACTGCCACACCAGAACGCGCCCCCAATCCCATGCGTGTGGACGCGCAGGAGCAACTGAAAGGGTACATGGGCAACGCACAAGTAAGCGCGGGCGAAGCCTTTGATGTATCGCCTGAGAATATTCAAAAACGCACCCAATGGACCAAGCTGCCCAGCGGGTTGAAGTTGGCGTTACTCCCTAAAAAAACCCGTGGCGCCACGGTGCATGCGCAAATTCAATTGCACTTCGGCACTGCGGATAACTTGATGAACAAAGGGACGGCAGCCGATTTTGTTGGAGCACTTCTGGACAAGGGGGCCGCAGGGCTGAGTCGTGAGGCCATTCAAGATCGCTTCACCGCACTGAAAGCGCAGGTGGCCTTTAGCGGCACTGCCACAGGGGCTTCCGTTAGCATCACCACGGTACGAGAAAACCTTCCTGCAGTGCTGGCCTTGGTGGCGGATATTATTAAAGCCCCGCAATTCCCTGAGAGCGAATTCAAGCAGTTGGTAGAATCTGAATTGGCCGACATCGAACAAGGGCGCAGTGACCCTAAAGCCATAGCGAGCAACGCCAGTAGCCGCTATTTTAACCGCCACCCGCGTGGTGATGTGCGCTACAGCGCCACCTTTGATGAGCAAGTGGAAGATGTTAAAGCTGTAAATTTGGCGCAGGTGAAAGCCTTCTATCAAGATTTTTATGGAGCAAATCACGCAGAAGCCGCCATTGTGGGTGACTTTGATGTACAAGCAGCTACCCAGGCCTTAGAAAAAGGTTTTGGCAGCTGGAAGAGCCACCAAGATTACGCCGAAGTGCTGGATGATTTTAAAGCCTTCCCGGGTAAACGCATGCAGCTTAGCGCACCGGATAAGGCCAATGCCGTGTTCATGGTGCGCCAACCCATCCATCTTAAAGACAGCGATGCCGATGCACCGGCGCTTATGTTGGCCAACTCAATTCTGGGCGAAGGGTTTCTCAATTCACGCTTGGCCACACGCATTCGCCAAAAAGAAGGTTTAAGTTATGGCGTAGGCTCATTCCTCCGCTTAAATGATCGCCTACCCAATAGCCAGTTTGGTGCTTATGCCATCTACGCACCGCAGAACTTGGATAAGCTTGAAAAAGCCTTCTTTGAAGAAGTGCGTCGCGCCATTCAAGAGGGTTTCACGGCGGCTGAGATTACGGCTGCGCAATCAGCCCTTATGCAGTCGCGTCAATTGGCGCGCGCACAGGATGGCAGGCTGGCCGGGTTATTGGTTAAGTTAGAATTTAGTGATCGCACCATGGATTTTGTGGCCAATCTGGATCGTCAGCTGATGAGTTTAAAACCAGAGCAAGTCAATAGCGTGTTGGGGCGTTATTTAAAGCCGGATGAATTTGTGGAAACCGTGGTGGGCGATTTTAGCAAGAAGCCCTAAACATGGATTACAAAATTCCGGTTTCAGTACTGGTGGTGATCTACACGCAGAAGCTTGATGTGCTGCTGTTGGAGCGCGCGGATCACCCGGGGTTTTGGCAGTCGGTAACAGGCAGTTGCGACACGACAGATGAACCGCTAGCGGGTACCGCGCAGCGCGAGGTGATGGAAGAGACGGGCCTTAATGCCAGCGCTTATGAGTTGCGCGATTGGCACCTACAAAACCAATACGATATTTATGAGCGCTGGCGGCATCGGTATCCGCCGGGCACATTGCGCAACACAGAACATGTATTTGGGCTGAAAGTGCCCACGACTGTGGCGGTTAAATTATCCGCTCGTGAGCATTTAAATTACTTGTGGTTGCCGTGGGCTGAAGCGGCTGAGAAATGCTTCTCCACTTCTAACAAAGCGGCGATCCAAACCTTACCGCAACGCGTTTAAGCCGAGAAGGATGAACCGCAGCCGCAGGTGGTGGTGGCATTGGGGTTTTTAATAACGAACTGCGCGCCTTCTAAATCTTCTTTGTAATCAATTTCAGCGCCCACCAAGTACTGATAACTCATGGGGTCGATGAGGAGTTGCACACCATTTTTTTCTAAGACGGTGTCGTCCTCATTGGGTTTTTCTTCAAAGGTAAAGCCGTACTGAAAGCCCGAGCATCCGCCGCCACTCACAAACACGCGCAGCTTCAATTCTGCATTGCCTTCTTCGACAATCAGGGCCTTTACTTTGTTGGCGGCATTGTCGGTGAACAGCAAAGGGGCGGGCATCATTTCTACGGGTGCATTCATGGTTTTCTCCAGCAGTATCGTAAGCGGCATGTGCCGCGTCCATTAGAAAATGATTCTACACCAAATTGGTCCTGATTAGGGCAGCACAGGCACCTGGGTCAACCCCGTGGTTTCAGGCAACCCAAACATCAGGTTCATGTTGTGGATGGCTTGCCCCGCAGCGCCCTTCACCAGGTTATCGATGACGGAGAGCACCACCACGGTGTTGCCGCCCTGAGGTCGGTGCACGGCAATGCGGCATACGTTCGACGCCCGTACTGAGCGCGTGTCGGGATGACTGCCGGAGGGCATCACGTCCACAAAAGGCTCTTTGGCATAACGCGCTTCAAACAAGGCCTGTAGGTCCACGTCCCGGGTGAGAGTGGCATAGAGGGTGGCGTGAATGCCGCGAATCATGGGGGTTAAATGCGGCACAAAGGTCAGCCCCACGGGCTTGCCCGCAACAAGGGAGAGCCCCTGACTGATTTCGGGGTGATGCCGATGACCGGATACAGCATAGGCTTTGAAGTTGTCGCTGGCTTCAGCATAAAGAGCGCCCACTTCAGCCTTGCGTCCAGCGCCGGACACGCCGGACTTAGCATCCGCTATTAAGTGCGCCACATCCACCACTCCGGCTTCTAGTAAGGGCAGAAACCCCAATTGCACTGCCGTGGGGTAGCAGCCGGGATTGGCCAACACGCGGGCCCCGGCAATGGCGGAACGATTTATTTCCGGCAGACCATAAACGGCCTCCTTCACAAGCTCGGGGCAGGCATGGCTCATGCCATACCATTTCTCCCATAGAGCTACATCCTGAATTCTGAAGTCCGCCGCCAAATCGATGATGCGCACCCCGGCCACCACCAAGGCGCGCGCTTCTTCCATGGCAATACCATTGGGGGTGGCAAAGAACACCACATCACATTCATCTAAATGCGCCTCTTGCGGGGCAGAGAAGCTCAAACTCACATGTCCACGCAGACTGGGAAAGAGATCTGCCACAAGAAGCCCCGCTTCCTTGCGCGAGGTAATGGTTTTGAGGGTGACCTGCGGGTGCTGCGCCAATAGGCGCAATAACTCCACCCCGGTGTAGCCGGTGCCGCCCGCAATGCCCACTGTAATGAGTGAATTTTTCATGTTTTTCAAAACCTTTAAGCCCAAGTGTGATGCTATCGTAATTGGATGGTTACGGTCGAGGTAATGTGAAATGCGCTAAACGCTTCCTTGACAAAGCGTACGCAATTGCGTACCGTTATAAAAAAAGGAACCCACCATGAATACATTAACAGCCAGCGAAGCCAGAGCAGGCCTCTATCGCTTAATTGACCAGACAGCGGAATCCCATCAGCCGGTCACAATCTTGGGTAAACGATCAAAGGCGGTATTGGTATCCGCCGAGGATTGGAGCGCCATTCAAGAAACGCTTTATCTCCTAGCGGTTCCCGGTATGCGCGAATCCATTAAAGATGCTATGGCGGAGCCTTTGAGTAAAAGCAGTCGGACGGTTAAATGGTAGGTTGGAATTTAGTCTATTCCAGGTACGCCCTTAAAGATGCCAAAAAATTATCAGCGGTTGGCTTAAAAGACAAAGCCGAAGCTATTCTAGATCTTTTAAAAATAGACCCCCTACAAAGCCCGCCGTCCTATGAAAAACCAGTGGGTGATTTAAATGGTGCCCACTCAAGACGCATCAACATTCAGCACCGCATGGTGTATGAAATTTTTTGGAAAGAAAAAGTGGTCCGGGTACTGCGAATGTGGACGCATTATGCATAAAAATATGCCGTTCATAACTAATGACGTAATACACTGATATATAAACATTAATTTGACATTGTTCTGATTTTAGCATATTCTGTATCACTCAAATAATGATTGATACAGAATATGTTATACGACCCAGCCACCGAAGGTTTCTCACCGCGCATGTGTGCCATAGACCGCTGTCAGATGGGGTTATTGCGCGAACTGGCGGTGCATTACAATTTCCGGCTTTTCTTAAAAGGCGGTATGGCCATGCGCGCGTTGTTTGGCAGCCTGCGCCTCACCAAAGATATTGATTTTGAGCGAGCGGCCTCGCTGTCCATTGCAAGTTTACGTAAAACACTTCCCAAGTCTTTAGAAAAAGCAGCGCTGCTCGCAGGCCTTCAGGGGCCTACCGCTACCGCTACGAAGGTCACAGCAACCACGATTCGAGTGTCGCTGGCGGCACGACTGAGTGAAACAGATGAAGCCGTGCAGTACGAAGTTGAAATTTCAGGACGTGGATTACCGCCGCCGGAGAGCCTCGTGCGACTTAGCGTGGCCCCACCCATGAGCTACCGCATGGCGCAGTTCACAATTAGTAGTTATGACGCGCACGCCATGGCTGCGGCTAAGGTAGCGGCCTTGCATTCGGATAACCGCAGCGTTCCGCGGGATGTATTTGATCTTAGCGATCTGATTGCGCAGGGTGCCAGCCCAGTGTCGTTGCTGCGCCAGAGGGCAAGCGCTGTTTGGCTGCGAAGCATTGCGGACAGAAGCATTGAGCGCACCAGCATTATTGGATGGGACCGTGCCAACGAGGAAGTTCTACCCTATTTACCCCAGCGGCTTCGGGCAACGCTCAATCCGGCTGATTGGGAAGACAAATGCCTCAGGGTCGCGGAAACTGTAGATCATTGGGTTAGGGAAGCGCTATGACGCTATCCGCCAAACAGGCCATTGAGAAATCCTTGCTAACGCTTGGTGCGCCGCATGTTGTTACCACGCAAGACCTTAACGCCTACGCTGAATTTGAAACAGGCGCGCGCCCCAGCCCCGCAACCATCACGAGAATGGCGAACGCGCTGGCAAAGACTGGTGCACTGCAGAGGGTGTCGCGCACCGTATATTTGAACAAACTCGCAGGACCCACCATTCAACTGGCAGAGGCCGCCCAATACATTCGTCGTGGCGCGGTGGCCAGTCTGGCCTGGGTATTGGAACGCTCGGGAGCGCTGAACAATTATGGGGATGTCGTCACCTGCGTGGTACCTCTGGTGGTAGGGGTGGCACCGCCTCGCGTGGGCGAGCATCAAACATTGGCGGGCCAATTTCGTTTTTATGGAATGCCGATCCGTATCATGAATTGTGGAGCCGCCCAGGTTGAGGATGTTCAAGATGTGCGCTACGCCTATCCTCGCGCAACGCCTGAACGCGCGTTGATGGACTGGGTTTATCTAGGAAGCTCGCCTCACAGCCGACTGCCGTTGCCGCCCTTGGATATTCAACTACACGGCATGAGCCAACCACGATTGAAAAGACTGTCTAAAGCAATGGGTTTGGAAAGTGAATGGGCTCGCTGGCGCAGTCAATGGCAAAAAAGAGAAGCCACTGAGGATGTCCGAGAAAATGTTTCGTCAGGCTTGGGGTTTTAACCCGGCACGAAAAAAATCCCCATGAGCCAGAGGCTGACGGGGATTTTTGTTGCTCGTGAAGAAAGCAGCTTAGCGTTTGCTGAACTGTTTACGACGACGGGCTTTATGCAGACCCACCTTCTTACGTTCCACTTCACGTGCATCACGAGTAACCAAACCCGCTTGCTTTAAGGTGGTTTTGAGTTCTGGGTTGAAATCAATTAAGGCACGTGTAATGCCGTGACGCACTGCACCGGCTTGACCAGATTCACCGCCACCCATGACGTTGATGCGCACATCAAACCCGGACAGGTTGTTGGTCAACTCTAAAGGCTGACGCACCACCATACGGCCGGTTTCACGTGAAAAATATTGTTCCAAGGTTTTGCCGTTTACAACAAACTTACCAGAACCCGACTTCATAAACACACGGGCTACAGCGCTTTTGCGACGGCCGGTGCCGTAGTAATAATTTCCAATCATAGTAGCCTCAAATTTCCAGCGGTTTGGGTTGCTGGGCGGCATGGGGGTGGTCACTACCCGCATACACTTTCATTTTCTTGATCATGGCGTAACCCAAAGGACCTTTGGGCAGCATGCCTTTCACCGCTTTTTCTAACATGCGCGTAGGATGGCGAGCGCGCATCTTGTTGAAGTTGGTTTCGTAAATACCACCGGGGTAACCCGTGTGGCGATAATAAATTTTATCTTCACCCTTATTGCCGGTGACGCGGACTTTGCCGGCATTCACCACCACAATAAAATCACCCGTATCTACGTGGGGGGTGAAAATAGGTTTGTGTTTGCCACGCAAGCGCAGGGCAATTTGACTGGCAAGACGGCCCAACACGCGGTCTGTGGCATCAACCACAAACCAATCGCGTTCAACTTCGTGTGCCTTAGCGGAAAAGGTTTTCATGACAAATCTACATTCAGTGAAAAGAGCCGACGATTATAGCTGTGGCATGGCCGTGCTGTCAACGCGCTATTGGGGCACGGTGGCGGAGGGCTATAATGGCCATTTTGGCGATGAATTGGGGTTTTGGATATGAAGGCACGCATTAAATGGGTGGAGGGCATGTCCTTCCTGGGTGAGAGCGGCAGCGGGCATACCCTGTTGATGGACGGATCTCCCGAGGCAGGTGGGCGCAATCTGGGCATTCGCCCCATGGAGGCCATATTAATAGGCGCCGGGGGTTGTACCAGCTTTGATGTCATCCTCATCCTCAAACGCTCCAGGGCGGAGGTCACCGACTGCGTGGTGGAAATGGACTCCGAGCGGGCGGACACAGACCCCAAGGTGTTTACCAAAATACATCTGCATTTCATCGTTACCGGTAAAGCCTTAAAGCCTGAGTTGGTGGAGCGCGCCATTAAGCTGTCTGCTGAAAAGTACTGTTCCGCCAGCATCATGCTGGGCAAAACGGCCGTCATAACCCACGATTTCGAGATTAGAGAGGCTTGAGCAGCGTGACCCCGAAAGACGCCCTCAACACCCTCCTAGCGCGCAACGACCTGACACGTGAGCAAATGCTCACTGTCATGGGAAGTATTATGAATGGTGAGACAACCCCCATTCAAACCGCAGGACTTGTGGTGGCCCTGCGCGCCAAGGGCGAAACGGTGGTGGAGATTGCCGCCGCGGCGGAGGTGATGCGCAGCCTCTCTACCAAGGTGACGAGCGCCGGCTTAAAACATGTGGTGGACACCTGCGGTACCGGGGGTGATGGCTTGCACACCTTTAATATCTCGACTACCTCAGCCTTTGTGGCTGCCGCTGCTGGAGCCCATGTGGCCAAGCATGGTGGGCGCTCCGTATCTTCCACCAGTGGCAGTGCCGACGTACTGGAAGCCTTAGGCGTTCCGGTGACCACCAGCAACGCAGAGCAAGCCGGCCAGACCCTAAGCGAACTGGGGTTGGGGTTCATGTATGCCCCCAATCACCATGCCGCCATGCGCCATTGCGCCGGGGTGCGAAAGGAGCTCGGCGTGCGCACCTTGTTTAATATTCTGGGACCCCTCACCAATCCCGCAGACGCCCCTAACCAATTACTGGGTGTGTTCAGCCCCCACCTCACCAAAACATTGGCCCAAGTGTTGCAGGTGCTGGGCAGCCATCATGCCCTGGTGGTGCATGGCAGTGACGGTTTGGATGAAATAACGCTATCGGGCGATACCCGGGTGGCAGAGCTGAAAGATGGCGAAGTGACGGAATACACCCTTAACCCCCGGGACTTTGGTATTGCCCCGGCGCCGCTCAACAGCATGCTGGTGAAGAATGTGCAGGAATCCCGCGAGTTGTTGGAAATGGTATTGGATAACCGCGCGAGCCCGGCGCTGGATATTGTGGTACTAAATGCCGGTGCGGCTATCTATGTGGCGGGACTCACCACAGATCTCAAGCAAGGCGTTGAATTGGCCCGCGCCACCATTCAAAGCGGTGCCGCACGAGATAGGCTCAATGCATTCAGCGCTTGGAAACCCGCATGAGCGACATTCTGGGAAAAATTCTTGCCACCAAAGTGCGCGAGGTGGCAGCAGCGCGATTAAAGGTAACTGATGAGGAGATTAAAAAAGCGGCCTTGCAAGGACCGCCCCTGCGGGATTTTGTGGGGGCATTAAGAATTCGGCTGGATCGCGGCCTGCCCGCCGTGATTGCGGAAATCAAGAAAGCCAGCCCCAGCCGCGGTGTGTTGCGCGAAGATTTTAACCCCGCCGAAATTGCCAATAGTTACGCTCGTCATGGTGCAGCCTGTTTGTCAGTGCTCACTGACAGAGATTATTTTCAGGGGGCACCGGAATACTTGCAAGCGGCCCGCGCGGCCTGCGGCCTGCCGGTAATTCGCAAAGACTTCATCATTGATGCTTATCAGGTGTACGAAGCCCGAGCCATGGGAGCGGATGCCATCCTGCTTATTGTTGCGGCGCTGCAACAAACACAAATGAAACAATTGGAGCGGTTGGCTGAAACATTGGGAATGGCGGTATTAGTGGAATCGCACAATGAAGAAGAATTGCAGCGCGCACTGGAGCTCGATACCCCCTTGATGGGCATTAATAATCGCAACCTCAAGACGTTCGAAACGAGCCTTGAAACCACCTTAACCCTAAAACAGCAGATTCCCAAGAATCGCATCATCATTACCGAGAGCGGAATACAGTCCAAAACCGATGTGGCACGCATGCAACGGCAAGGGGTTAATGCTTTTCTGGTAGGGGAAGCGCTTATGAGAGCAGCAGATCCTGGTGAGGGTTTAAGTGCACTATTTTAGTGCATTAACTGTTCGAGAGTGCGCCAAAAAAGGTATGAAACTGTTGCGCGTAGGCAACAGATGGACCCAAAATACGCTATGCAACCCCAAAAAGCTTGGCGCATCTACCACCTTGGTGGGAGTATGAACGTTCCATAAACATGTTTGGAGTCATAAACTATGAATAAGAATATTATCGCCGCCGCTGCTCTGGCCCTGGTTTCAGGCGCCGCGATGGCTGATGCAACCCTGTACGGCATTTTGGACCTATCTGTTACCACTACCTCAAACGCAGGTGTCAATAAACAGACATTAAATGGTATGACTGATGGTGTTTATCAGCCTAGCCTCTGGGGCATCACGGGCAGCGAAGATTTGGGCAATGGCCTGAAGGCCAACTTCAATTTGCAAAGTAACATGCATTCCAATACAGGCCAGTCCGGTGATCCTGCCGGTGGTGGCGCTACCAAGCTGTTTGATCGTTTCGCCACAGTGGGCGTATCCGGCGACTTTGGTTCAATCAATGCTGGTGAAATGATCGATCCCCTGTTCTTACAATCTTATTTGAATTCCGTACGTGTGGCGCACGCAGCCTCACTGGCGGTTGTTAGCCAGCTCACCTACGGCGGAACTCCCGGCGGCAGGGCCAACTCCACTGTCGTGGATGTCATGCAATCAAATTGGCTGACCTACAAGACCCCTGTGTTCAACAACTTCTCGGCGCAAGGTGGTTACGAGTTTGGCAACACCGCGGGCAACAATACCGCCAACTCTGGTCAGTATATTCAGGCTAACTACGATGCCAACGGACTTTCCCTCAGTGCGGGTTACGAGGTTCTGAATAACAGCGCTCAGAACGACAAGCTGAAAAAAGCCCTGTTCGGTGCTAATTACACCACCGGTAACTGGAAATTTGCCGGTAATGTCAATACGTTCAAGTCTGACGCTTCAACCCAGGTGACTGATGCCAACGGTTATGAAGTTGGCGTGGAATACAAGTTCACTTCCAACTTTAAAGGTGACATTAGCCATGTATGGGTAAATGACAATGCCAACCATGCCACACCGAAGTTGTCAGCGATCAGCTTGCTGTATTCCTTCTCCAAGCGCACCAATGTGTGGTTGCTGGTTGACCGTGCAGACAGCGATAACCTGAACGCGAAGTCAGGAGCCGTTACTAATGGTGGTGTTTTATGGGAACCCTTGTATGCGCAAGGCGTGGGTTCGGGCTCGTCCCAAACCGGTGTTGCACTGGGTATTACGCACACCTTCTAATTCTCCGGGCCCAACAGGCTCGTTTGAACCTAGAATTAAAACGCCCCGCTTGCGGGGCGTTTTTTTTGACAACGCTTAGTCGCCTTTATAAAACCACGCAGACCAATGAGCGGCCAATACGGGTTTGGTGACGGGGGACCCCAGGCTTGAGAAGTAAAACTGTTGCGTACGTGCAACAAAATAGCCACTGGCGCTTAACTTAAGCCGTGATTAAGAAAAACGTAACAATACAACCTCATAATTAATGACATAAATAAAATCAAAAAATACGTTATTTTTTAAATTTATTTATAGATTTATATCATGTAAAACATATACATAGGTTTAAACCATAGAAAATTGTTGCTAAAAAGATACAGGCGAACCTGTATTACACGTCCCAATGGTGCATTGGTTACAATTAGACATAAATCCTGATAGATTAAACGCTGCAAAAGCCCGAACACATATGAAATATTGATTTTTGGTCTTAAGCCTGATTTCAGCATCACAAAATTTTACGTCCACGAGGAATATTAAAAATGAACAAGAAACTATTGGCCGCTTTGGCCCTTACCGCAGTAGCAGGTGCAGCTCAAGCTGATGTAACCCTGTACGGAGTTATAGATTTGGCTGTAGGCAATATTCAGCATTCATTAAGCGGCAGCCCCACATTCCCCGCAACCGTTGATCCAGTTGACCCCCTCAAGAACACGGTCGTGGGTGGCGTTAATGGCATGTTCAACGGCGGCTTATCTCCCTCTCGTTGGGGCATTAAAGGTACAGAAGATATCGGTGGTGGCGTGAAGGCTGTATTCACTCTGGAGTCTGGTATTGATGCAAACACGGGTAACGTTGCCAGTGCCGCTGCTGCAATAGCGGCCAACGCTCCAAACCCCAATCAAGCCGCTGCACCAAGTTCGATTAACGGCCAGTTGTTCAATCGTCAAGCATGGGCAGGCCTGTCGGATGCCAAGTTAGGACAGTTGATTTTTGGACGCATTTACGCGCCCGAATTTGATATTGTTGTGGCTTATGACCCTGTGCAAGCTGCTCAGTTGTTCTCACCCTTGGGCTTCTCAGGAAGCTTGGGCGGCGGCGGCGGTTACACAGAAGATTTGCGTAACGATAACACCGTACGATATTCCAATCAGATTGGTGCTGTGAACGTTGGTGGCATGTATAAGTTTGGCAACGTGTCGGGCAATAATTCAGCGCGTCAAGGTTGGGCCTTGAATGCAGGCTATGAAGCAGGTAAATTTGGCGTTCAGGCCGCGTACCAAAGCTTTAACGATGTACTGCATCCTGGCAACACCACTACCAGCACACCAAGCACTTTGGCTGCTGGAACCATTGCCGTTACCGAAGCCAATACACGCAACTACATGCTTGCTGCCAAGTACAAAGTTACTGATGCGGGCACTGTAAAGGCTGGATATGAGCAC
>Ga0316218_1000923_pt1 | contig 36167 bp, 34 predicted proteins | sample TBH18003metaG_FD_203634 | JGI IMG/M metagenome (GOLD analysis project Ga0316218, IMG submission 203634) | Freshwater microbial communities from Trout Bog Lake, Wisconsin, USA - TBH18003 | ecosystem: Environmental > Aquatic > Freshwater > Lake > Hypolimnion/Profundal zone | place: USA: Wisconsin...
GGATGGCGTATTGATTATCAGATTGCGACACCTGAGATTGCTGCAAAAGCAACTTCGGCTAGTATTTATAAAGATGAGCGCTTTAGTGATCATGCCCCATTAATCGTTGTTTACTCGGATTAACAATTACTCCCATTAAATAGATTTAAGTAATTTTAATTTCTCGCTACCATCTGCAGACCATGGTGCTACTTTAAGGAGCAGCATCATGCCAGGGACAGCGGCTAAGAAACAACATAGAAAGAAGTTGCGCCACCCCAAATCTTCCACCAAGTAGCCTGTAGCGGCATTGGCAAAAGTTCTAGGTACTGCCGCTAGGCTGGTGAATAGAGCAAACTGGGTCGCGGTGTAAAGCGGGTTTGTGGTGTAGGCAATATAGGCAACAAAAGCTGCTGTCCCCAAACCTACGCCAAAAGCCTCTAATCCGATGACTATTCCAAGTACGAGTAAATTATGGCCGACCACTGCCAACCATGCAAAGCCTAAAATGGCAAGCATCTGCACGGCGCCAAATATCCATAATGCCCGATTAATCCCTATCTTCACCATCCAAGCGCCACCTAAAAGTCCCCCAATGACGCTCGGCCATAGCCCTGCATTTTTCGCAATTAAGCCAATCTCTGTTTTGCTAAAACCCATATCCAAATAGAAAGGGGTTGCCAGAGCCGTAGCCATACTATCACCCAGCTTATAAAAGAAGATAAAGGCTAAAATTAAGAGTGCAGTTTTAAGGCCATTTCGGCTTATAAATTCATGAAATGGTTCGCTCACAGCGGCGCGAAGTGTTTTCGGGGCGGTATTTTTTAAGGTGGGCTCTTTGACAAATACAGTCATGGCTAGACCAGGTAACATGAACAATGCAGTAATCATAAAAACGCTATGCCAAGGAAGATAGTCTGCCAATATCAACGATAACGAGCCTGGAATTAAGCCGGCAATCTTATAGGCATTCACATGAACGGCATTGCCTAAACCTAATTCAACGTCTAATAATAGTTCGCGTCTATAGGCATCCAATACAATGTCTTGTGATGCACTAAAGAATGCCACGATTGCTGCTAAATAGGCAATAGACCAAATGTCTAACTGCGGACTAAAGGCACCAAATAAAGGAATGGAGAGTAGAAGTAAGACTTGCGAAATTAACAGCCAGCCACGTCGTCGACCCAAAGGTGGACTGTACCGATCAAATAAAGGCGCCCACAAAAACTTCCAAGTGAAAGGAAGGTTGATCAGTGCGAATAGACCAATAGCTTTTAGGTTGACACCCTCAGAGCGAAGCCAAGCGGGCAGAAGGCTGATCAGGATATAAAGCGGTAAACCAGAAGTGAACCCAGTAAAAATGCAAATCAATATGCGTTTGTTCAGTAAGGCCTGCCAAACGTTGGATTGAGTTGCCATAAGGTTGCGCTTATTTGAGTACTGGGAATGTTGTAAATGAAGCCACTTATTTCTTTGGCATGCTTTCTAGGCGATACATCGCTAGATTGCCTAATAAGTTCGGCAGAAACGTGATAGGTTGATTTTCCGTTAGCACCAATCGTTCTATTACATTGATATTGCAATTAATGCAAAATTGATCAAAATCGTTGATGGTACATAAATGCACGTTTGGGGTGTCATACCACTGATAGGGTAAGTTCTTAGACACTGGCATGCGACCCTGAAGTGTCTGCAAGCGATGGCGCCAATAGCCAAAGTTAGGAAAAGTCACAATCACTTCGCGACCTATGCGCAACATTTCACGCACAATACCTTCCGTATTGTGCACCGCTTGCAAGGTTTGCGATAAAATCACAGTATCAAACGATTGGTCTTCAAAGTCAGATAAGCCGGCTTCTAAATCCATTTGAATCACATTTACACCCTTGCTCATGCACGCTAGCCAGTTGGTATCATCTTTTTCAACACCATAACCACGCACCTCCAAAGAGGCTTTTAAGTATTCAAGCAAGGCGCCATCACCGCAGCCTAAGTCTAGAACTTTGCTAGCGAATGGCAACCAGCCAGCAATAATGGCAAAGTCATGGCGGAACTTGGGGATATTGGAAGTCATGCCTGCTCTCCTACTTTAATGTTTTGCAAGTAGTTGCGTAAAATAGCGTGGTAGTGAGGGTCAGGCATTAAAAAGGCATCATGACCATGAGCCGCGGTTACTTCGGCATAGCTCACGGTCAGTTCGTTGTCGAGTAATGCTTTAACAATTTCATGTGAACGCGCTGGTGAGAATCGCCAATCGCTAGTAAATGAAACCAACAAAAATTGTGCACGGACTTTACCCAAAGCTTTATTCAATTTACCATCAAATGATAGCGCTGGATCGTAATAATCTAAGGCTCGTGTCATGCGCAAGTAAGTGTTAGCATCAAATTCACCTGCAAATTTATCACCTTGGTAGCGAAGGTAAGACTCCATTTCAAATTCAGCATCGAAGCTATATCTAATCGTGTCTTTGAGCTTACGCCCAAATTTGGCACCCATAGCATCGTCACTTAAATAGGTAATGTGGCCTAACATACGTGCAATGCGCAGACCGCGTCGAGGAACTACGCCGTGAGAGTAATAGTCTCCGCCATGAAACTCAGGGTCAGTAATAATCGCTTGCCGCGCAACCTCATTAAAGGCCATATTTTGTGCAGTGAGGTTGGGGGCCGAAGCAATGACTAATGCATGACGCACCCGCTCAGGGTATGCAATAGTCCATTGCAAAGCTTGCATGCCACCTAGACTCCCACCGATAACTGCAGCTAATTGTTCTATGCCTAAATAATCAGCTAGTAGGGTTTGTGAGGTTACCCAGTCCTCTACGGTAAGCACGGGAAATTGTGAGCCCCAGGGCTGCTTAGATTGTGGATTAATGCTGGAAGGCCCGGTGCTACCATGACATCCACCTAGGTTGTTCATACCGATGACAAAAAACTTATTGGTGTCCAAAGGCTTGTTTGGACCCACTAGGTTATCCCACCATCCGGCATATTTATCTTCAGCATTATATTTTCCAGCGACATGATGGTTCCCAGAAAGCGCATGGCAGATTAAAACAGCATTAGATTTGTCAGCATTTAACTGCCCGTATGTTTCGTAGGCTAAGTCAAATGCAGGCAATACAGCCCCACTCTTCAAGTTTAAAGGCTGGCTAAAGTGCGCAGATTTCGAGGTAACAATACCGACGGATAGCTCTAATAGCGATGTTGGATTAATTTGCGACATGGTTAGATTATACTATATGTTCTGTGTAGGAATTTCTAAGGGAGTTAGGGTCATCATTGTTAATCGGCTTAGCATTAGTCCCAGTGAGTACTTACAATCAATGGATTTTTAGCAAGTGTTACCCGATCGTTGCCACCCAAATCCTGTAAAGTGATTATATCGACGAAGCCAGTTACTGCCATTAAATCAGCCACTAACGCAGCTTGATGATAGCCATGCTCCAACAATAGCCAGCCCTGTGGTTTTAGGTGAATTAAGCTGTGTGCAATAATACGCCGTATATCATCTAATCCATCCACTCCCGAAGCCAAAGCGCTTAAAGGTTCAAAGCGCAAGTCGCCCTTGCTTAAGTGCGCATCATTTATTTCGATATAGGGTGGATTACTGACAATCAAATCAAATTGTTGTTCGGGTAGTTGGGCATACCAGTCACTTAAAACAAAAACCACATTACTAATAGCCAAATTTTGTGCATTTGTTTCTGCTGTTTGCAGTGCTGCTTTCGATGCATCAATGGCAACCACCTTCGCAAGTGGCCGTTCCTTTGCCAGTGCGAGTGCAATAGCACCACTGCCGGTACCTAAATCTAAAATGGCGCTATGCGACTGTGGCGAAATTTTTGCTAAAGCGGCCTCGACTAGGGTTTCGGTATCTGGTCGTGGAATGAGTGTGTCAGGATTGACCATTAAATTTAGTCCATAGAACTCACGGTAACCTAAAATATAGGCAATGGGTTCACCATGCAGTCGACGTAGAAGTAATGGCTGGAAAATCAGAACTATATTGTCACCTAGCGCGTCATTTGCGTGCGCCAATAGCCAAGCACGATTTTTATTTGTGGCGGCTTGTAATAGAAGTTGCGCTTCTTGTCGCGCTTCGCTCTTCTCTAGCCCAAGGCTGTTGATTAGCTGGTTTTGTGCCGCAACCCAAGTTTCGCGGAGCGAGCTACTCAATTAATTATCGTCACCCAAACTGGCTAGCAAGTCGGCCTGATGTTCGGCAGAGAGCGCGTTGATCAATTCATCCATATCGCCTTCGGTAATGGCATCAATTTTATACAACGTCAGATTAATGCGATGATCAGTAATACGCCCTTGTGGGTAATTGTAAGTGCGAATACGTTCTGATCTATCACCGGAACCAATTAATGATTTACGCTCGCTTGCAATTTTGGATTGTTGCGCACGGACTTCAGCATCCTTAATACGTGCGACCAAAACACTCATAGCTTGCGCTTTATTTTTATGTTGGCTTCGATCATCTTGGCATTCGACTACGATACCAGTGGGTAAATGTGTAATACGTACGGCGGAGTCGGTTTTATTAATATGCTGACCACCAGCACCACTAGCTCTATAGGTATCGATGCGAATTTCAGCTGGATTGATGACGACATCACTGACCTCGTCAGCTTCGGCCAATATTGCTACCGTGCAGGCAGAAGTGTGGATACGCCCTTGCGTTTCTGTATCAGGTACACGCTGAACACGATGCACGCCAGACTCAAACTTCAGTTTTGAGTAAGCGCCATAGCCTTCAATTTTGGCAATAATTTCTTTGTAACCGCCAATTTCAGATTCATTCGCAGAAACTACTTCTACTTTCCAGCGTTGACGCTCAGCATAGCGAGAATACATGCGAAATAAATCCCCGGCAAATAGGCCTGACTCATCACCGCCAGTACCTGCCCGGATTTCTAGAAATAGATTGCGGTCATCATTAGGATCTTTCGGTAATAATAGTTTCTGTAGCGCCCCTTCGATGGCCTCCATCTTGATTTTTCCTTGCTCAATTTCATCTTGGGCAAACTCTTTCATGTCAGGATCGCTCAGCATGGCTTGCGCTTCGTTCATATCAGCCTCTACTTTTTCAAAAGCACGATACTGCTCAACGATAGGCGTAATTTCTGCATGCTCTTGCGTAATTTTGCGATAGTTGTCCATATTATTGGTCGCATTTTCCGCGCTCATTAAGCGGTTTATTTCTTCTAATCGCTCGCTTAGCGTGGCGAGCTTTCTAATCATACTGGGTTTCATTTGTTACCGATTATAAGGGTCTAAGTTGTCAAGTCGTTCGGAGTTGGCCTTGAGACCTAGTCGTCTAACTCTTTAATTTGATAAAGCTGTTTTAAGGTGTTCTCAAGCCGCGCATGATCATCACCATGCGCAAGGTTGAGGGCATGACTGGGTGCATGTAAAAACTTATTGGTGAGTGCATTGCTTAAGGCTTCTAACACTTTATCCACACTCTCACCTTTTTGTATCAGTTTAAGAGCTTTTTCTAATTCGATTTTACGTGTAACTTCAGCTTGGTCTCTTAGCGCTTTAATTGTTGGAACAGCTTCGCGTTTCTTTATCCAATGCATAAAATCTTCAACACGCGCAGAGACAATAATTTCAGCATCGAGAGCCGCCTCTTGACGGTTGACCATGCCATCACTGACTACTTGCGCTAAATCATCTACCGTATATAAAAAGACATCATCTAATTCGGCAACTTCAGGTTCAATATCTCGTGGGACCGCTAGGTCGACCATGAAGATCGGACGGTGGCGACGCGCTTTAATCGCACTTTCTACCATACCTAAGCCCACTATCGGTAATTGGCTGGCTGTACTAGTAATGACAATATCAAATTCTGAAAAACGCTCGTGGAGATCATTAAGCAGGATGGCTTGGCCGCCGATTTTTTTTGCTAAATTAGAGCCGCGCTCGATAGTTCGGTTGGCTACCATCATACTCTTTGGTTTTTGTGCTGCAAAATGGTCAGCACATAGCTCTATCATTTCACCTGCGCCGATAAACAAAACATTTTGTTCGTTAATATTGCCGAAAATACGTTGTGATAGTTTGACTGCAGCTGCAGCCATGGAAATGGAATTTGCGCCAATATCAGTGTTGGTACGCACTTCCTTTGCGACTTCGAAAGTGCTTTGAAACAACTTGTGCAACATGGTGCCAAGCGTACCAGCTTCCTGTGCGATTTTCACCGACTGCTTAAATTGTCCCAATATTTGTGGCTCACCCAGTACCATGCTGTCCAAACCAGCAGCCACTCTGAACGCGTGCTTTACTGCTTCATCATTGGGCAGTGTGTATATGTAAGGTTGGATGCTACTAGCCTCTAGATGATGATACTGCGATAACCAATTAAGTGGTTTATTCGGATTGTCAGTGCGGCAGTATAGTTCTGTGCGATTGCAGGTCGATAAAATAGCCGCCTCGCTTACATCGTGCAGAGTTATCTCACGGAGCGCGCTAGCAAGATGTTCGCTGTTAAACGCAACATGTTCGCGAATTTGAATTGGGGCGGTCGTGTGGTTGACGCCAATGACATATAACTGCATAAGTGTAATTTTGATGGATTGGCTTATGATAAGCAAGAAAATAGAGTTAAAATAACGCTTTAGTACTTATTTTCAAGCTAAATGTAGCTTAAAACCATTTGATAATAATGAGTGAACGGATTCAACCATGGATAAAACTTTTAGAATTGCCCCTAGTATTCTTTCTGCGAATTTTGCCAAACTTGGCCAAGAAATTGAAGATGTCATTATTTCTGGCACTGATATTGTCCATTTCGATGTGATGGATAACCACTATGTGCCAAACCTAACGATCGGCCCATTGGTCTGTGATGCGATTCGCGATATTTCGAAAAATGTTGGCGCACTAATAGACGTGCATTTAATGGTAAAACCAGTGGATCGTATTATTCCCGACTTTGCTAAAGCGGGCGCCAATATCATTACCTTTCACCCTGAGGCGTCTGATCATATTGATCGTAGTTTAAGTTTAGTACGCGAGCAAGGTTGTAAATCGGGCTTAGTATTTAACCCTGCCACTTCATTAAGTTATCTTGATCACGTGATGGATAAGATTGACATGATTTTGCTGATGTCGGTCAACCCTGGTTTCGGCGGCCAAAAGTTTATTCCAGAAACTCTACATAAATTAACTTTGGCGCGTGCCCGTATTGATGCTTATTATGAAAAAACCGGCCGTCAGATTTGGCTGGAAGTGGATGGTGGCGTTAATGCAATGAATATTGCAGATATTGCGCGTGCTGGTGCCGATACTTTTGTTGCTGGTAGCGCGATCTTTGGGTCACCTAAAGATACTGATAAAAACCGCTACAACACGGTAGTAGCCCAAATGCGTGATGCTTTAGCTACGGTGAAGTAGTTGCAGAAATTCAAGGTGAAGGCCGTCATGATTGATCTTGACGGTACTTTAGTGAATAGCTCGCCTGAAATAGCATGCGCTATTAATGCGATGTTAAGTCGGCTGAATCTGCCCATATTACCTGCAGCGCAAGTTGAAACTTATATCGGTGACGGGGCAGAGCAGTTGATAAAGCGCGCTGTAACCCAAGATGCTGTTGGGGAGCCAAGTGCTACCTTGTTTAAGCAAGCCAAGCAATTATTTTTTGATGAATACTCAAAAGTGGTGTCACAAAGTCAGCCTTACCCAGGTGTGTTGTCCGCTTTGCAGGCAATGAAAGAGGCGGGCTATCGATTAACGTGTGTGACAAATAAACCGCAAACTTTTACACAAGCCTTATTAAAAGCAAGTAATTTATTGCCCTATTTTGAGTTAGTGGTCGCTGGCGATACTTTGGCCAAAAAGAAACCAGATCCGGATCAGCTTATCTATTGTTGTGAGCAACTCGGTGTGGCACTGAGTGAGGCAGTATTAGTAGGTGACTCAAAAGTGGATATTGCGGCTGCGCGAAGTGCAGGATGTTATATAGTGTTGGTATCTTATGGCTATAATCATGGGCAGCCCATTGAGGCTAAAATGGTTGATGCGCTAGTAGATGATTTGCAAGATGTGCTTCAATTATTGCACTAAAATATAAAGTGAATATCTGCAAAGCTAAACCTCTAAACATGCATACTAATCCGATTAAGACAAAAAGTTGGCGATGATGGTGATTTTAACGGCGCAGATCTTTGTGCTGAAACAACATTTAACCCAATGATGAGAAGTAGGAAAGGACCTTTATGTTTAGCACCATTGATTTAACTGAATTTAATAACTTGGCTTCCCAAGGTTACAATCGCATCCCACTAGTGTTGCAAACCTTTGCTGATCTCGACACGCCGTTGTCGCTTTATTTAAAATTAGCCAATAAGCCTTATTCATACTTGCTAGAATCAGTGCAAGGTGGCGAGCGGTTTGGCCGCTATTCTATTATTGGTCTTCCAGCAAAAACGCGTATCGTGGCTCACGGAAACCAAGTTCAAGTGCTAGAAGGTCAGACGGTCTTAGAGTCTGTTGAGAACGCAAACCCACTTGATTTCGTTAAAAGCTTCCAAGCACGCTTTAAAACCCCGCCCTATGAGAGTTTGCCAAGATTTACGGGTGGCTTGGCTGGGTACTTTGGTTATGAAACTATCCGTTACATAGAAAAACGTTTAGCCCATACGCATAAACCTGATGCGATTAACGTGCCTGATATTCTTTTAATGGTTTCTGAAGAATTAGCGGTGGTAGATAATCTTAGCGGTAAATTATATTTTATTGTGTACGCTGATCCAGCTCAAATTGATGCATATGCTAAAGCGCGTAAGCGCTTGGCCGAGTTATTGGCAATGCTTAGAACTTCAGTTGCCATCCCGCTATCGGTTGCAACGGAAGCAACAGTTGCTAGTTCAGAATTCGGTGAAGAAAACTTTAAGACTGCAGTAAAGCGCGCACAGCAGTATATTCTAGAAGGCGACATAATGCAGGTCGTGCTGTCGCAGCGTATTGCGCAAAAATTTAGTGCACCACCGCTTTCTTTATATCGGGCTTTACGTAGTCTAAACCCTTCACCCTATATGTTTTACTACGATATGGATGATCATCATGTAGTGGGTGCTTCACCAGAAATTTTGGTGCGACTGGAAAATGGCACTGTCACCGCACGCCCAATTGCAGGCACGCGCCCGCGCGGAAAAAACCGTGCGCATGATTTGGCCTTAGCCGAGGAGTTATTAGCTGACCCTAAAGAACGTGCAGAGCATGTGCAATTGATGGATCTAGGGCGAAATGATGTTGGACGTGTTGCTGAAACCGGAACAGTCAAAGTGACGGACAACATGATGATAGAGCGATACTCGCATGTGATGCATATAGTCAGCAATGTAGAAGGTAAGCTTAAGGCTGGCATGGATGCGATTGACGTGATTAAGGCGACGTTCCCGGCTGGCACTGTCAGCGGCGCACCTAAAGTACGCGCTATGGAAATTATTGATGAACTAGAGCCAAGCAAGCGCGGTATTTATGCAGGAGCTGTGGGTTATTTAGGTTTTAATGGTGATATGGATGTGGCGATTGCGATTAGAACGGGTGTGATTAAAAATAACATGCTCTATGTGCAGGCTGGTGCTGGAATTGTTGCGGATTCAATACCGCAAAGTGAGTGGGACGAAACGCAAAATAAGGCGCGCGCAGTATTGCGCGCGGCTGAACTGGTGCAAGAAGGACTTGATTTAGTTGATTGAAACTTTAAGCCTTGTAATGCTTAAAGTTTTTTAGCTTTTAAGTTTTTTCATTAATAAGTCATTGACCTGTGCTGGGTTGGCCTTGCCTTTAGATGCTTTCATGATTTGACCAACTAATGCGTTAAAAGCTTTTTCTTTGCCAGCTTTGTACTCGTCCACCATGACTACATTTGTCACCAGTACTTCGTTAATAATCGCTTCAATAGCACCGCTATCGGACATCTGTTTTAGACCCTTTACTTCAATAATGGCATCAGCAGTCCCTTCTCCTGCCCACATGGCTTCAAATACTTCTTTAGCTGCATTATTAGAGATAGTGCCATCGCTGATGCGTATTAATAATTGTGCAAGTGACTCAGCCGAAACAGCTGCACTTACAATAGCTTTATCTTCAGCGTTGAGTTTAGCTAAGACATTGCCTGTGACCCAATTAGCTGCTTGCTTAGGCTCCGCACCTGCTTTCACCGTAGCAACAAAGTAATCGGCCAAACTGCGTGAGCTGGTCAGTGCGGCAGTGTCGTAGCTAGATAATCCATATTCAGCCTCAAAGCGAGATTTCATGGCCTCAGGTAATTCAGGCATACCAGCCTGAACACGTGCTTTATCTTCAGCAGAAATCATCAATGGCAATAAGTCAGGATCTGGGAAGTAGCGGTAATCATTGGCTTCTTCTTTGCTTCGCATAGCACGTGTTTCGCCAGTATCTGGGTTAAATAGCACGGTAGCTTGATGGATAGCCCCGCCATCTTCTAATGTCTCTATCTGCCAGCGCGTTTCATACTCAATGGCCTGTTGCATAAATTTGAAGGAGTTGAGATTTTTGATCTCGCGACGAGTACCTAATTTATCACTACCCTTATGACGAACGGAGACATTGACATCGCAACGGAAGCTACCTTCTTGCATATTGCCGTCACAAATGCCGATCCACTGCACTAGTTCATGCAATTGTTTGGCGTAGGCTACCGCTTCCGCGGCTGAGCGCATATCTGGTTCAGTTACAATTTCTAATAATGGTGTGCCCGCTCGATTCAGATCGATGCCGCTCATGCCTTCAACTGCGCCATGAACAGATTTGCCAGCATCTTCTTCTAGGTGGGCGCGGGTGATATTGATTACCTTTTCGTAGGCTGGTTTTTTGCCTTGTGCCGGAACCTGGATGTGAACTGCGCCTTTGCCGACCACAGGTAATTCAAACTGACTGATTTGGTAGCCTTTAGGTAAGTCTGGGTAAAAGTAATTTTTACGTGCAAACACGGAGCGCGGGGCAATTTCGGCATTGATGGCTAAACCAAATTTAATGGCACACTCCACAGCTTGTCTATTCAGTACAGGTAATACGCCAGGCAAAGCGATGCTTACTTCACAAGCTTGTGTATTAGGTTCAGCTCCATATTTAATCGGCGCGCCTGAAAAAATTTTTGTATTTGTTTGCAGTTGGGTGTGTGTTTCTAACCCGATGACGACTTCCCATTCCATCATAATTCTGGCCTTATGCGTTTTTCAAATCAGGCATTCTTTGATGCCAATCAGTGATTTGTTGATATTGATGCGCTACATTAAGCATGCGTGCTTCATCAAAATAATTACCTATAATTTGCAAGCCAACTGGTAAGGCTGGGCCTCCCTTCGATTGTGCGAAGCCCGCTGGTAAACTCATCCCAGGTAAGCCGGCCAAATTGGTTGAGATGGTATAAATATCTTGCAAATACATGGCTACTGGATCATCGACTTTTTCACCTGCTTTAAAAGCTGTTGATGGGGCAGCTGGACCCATAATGACATCACAATGTTTAAACGCTTCGATAAAGTCTTGTGAGATTAAGCGACGAATTTGCTGAGCTTTCAAATAATATGCATCGTAATAACCAGCACTTAATACATAGGTGCCGATTAAAATGCGCCGTTTTACTTCATCACCAAAGCCTTCAGCGCGACTCTTGTTATACATGTCGTTAAGATCACTGTATTCAGAAGCGCGATGGCCATAACGAACACCATCATATCGTGATAGGTTGCTTGAAGCTTCAGCTGGAGCTAATACATAGTAAACAGGAATCGACAAGCCTGTATTGGGCAGTGAGATGTCAACAATCTGTGCACCTAGTTTTTTATACTCATCAATTGCTGTAACGATGACTTGGGCGACATCTGTATCCAACCCTTCGGCAAAAAACTCTTTTGGTAAGCCGATTTTAAGACCAAGTAAAGGCTGTGTAGTTTGTATTTTGTTAAGATCTCTGGTGTAGTCTTCTTTATCCCGCTGCAAGCTAGTTGAATCGCGTTCATCAAAGCCTGCCATTACGTTCATCATTAAGGCGCAGTCTTCTGCGCTCTTGGCCATAGGCCCTGCTTGATCTAGACTTGAGGCAAATGCAATCATGCCGTAGCGAGAAACGACTCCATAGGTAGGTTTTAAACCAGTCAGTCCGCACAATGAGGCTGGCTGGCGAATTGATCCGCCTGTATCGGTGCCTGTTGCAGCGGCACATAAACGGGCTGCAACTGCCGCCGCACTTCCCCCGCTGCTGCCGCCAGGCACATGTTCAAAGCTCCATGGGTTTTTAACACCACCGAAATAACTGGTTTCATTAGAAGAGCCCATGGCAAATTCATCCATATTGGTTTTACCCAAATTTATTGCGCCAGCATGATCAAACTGCGTAATGATATGTGCATCGTATGGCGCGATAAAATTAGCAAGCATCTTTGAGCCGCAAGTGGTTTGCCAACCCTCCGCACAAAATATATCTTTTTGCGCTAAAGGTATCCCTGTGAGCGGGGTCGCATTGCCAGAAGCAATGCGTAAGTCCGCAGCCTTAGCTTGCGCCAAGGTCTTTGTTTCATCTAAGGCGATGTAGGCATTAATGTCTGGATTGTATTGATTAATGCGGGATAGAAAGCTTTGCGTAAGCTCAACACTAGAAATTTTTTTGGCTTGCAACATGTTCGCAAGTTGTTTTAGGCTGCTATTTATCATATTCGACGGCTTTGTTTACTCGATCACTTTAGGGACAAGATACAGACCGCTAGCTACCGCTGGCTTGGTTGAACCATTGCCTAAGAGTGGTGCATTTTTTTGAAAAGCCTCGCGATGATTGCTTTTAGTGACTAAGTCATCACGGAGGCGCTGACTTAACTCTTGTGCATGAGACATCGGAACAATGCCAGATGTATCTACTGCTTGCATTTGTTCAATCATACCTAGAATGCCTGTTAGTTTACTTAAGGTGGCAGAGACTTCAGTGTCGCTGACCTCGATACGCGCTAGATGTGCGATTTTTTTTATATCTTCAATGCTCAGAGCCATGCTGCAGTAGTCCAAATTTTAATGGGTGGGTCAATAAATTTCATTATGGGGTGATATTTTAATACTTTTGTTTATTAAGAACCTGTGATTACATCTTAATTTTTAACATAATTTAGGGTATTATACCTTGTTTTATGTGCGCCCTTATTGCAAGCAAAGATTAAGCTGGCGGCTAGCCTTACCCATGCATCAACCCACAGGAAAAACATAATGTTCGGTTTTTTAAATAGTTATTTTTCAAATGATCTTGCGATTGATTTAGGCACTGCTAATACCCTTATTTATGCACGCGGCAAAGGTGTCGTGTTAAATGAGCCTTCGGTTGTGGCGATTCGTTTAGATGGCGGTCCTAATGGCAAAAAAATTCTACTTGCAGTTGGCGCTGAAGCCAAGGGCATGTTAGGACGTGCGCCAGCTAACATCCAAGCTATACGGCCAATGAAAGATGGCGTTATTGCCGATTTCACAATTACAGAACAAATGCTTAAATATTTTATCCGCCGGGTGCATGATGCGCGCTGGTTTTCACCTAGTCCGCGAATCATCATTTGCGTCCCTGTAGGCTCAACCCAAGTAGAGCGCCGTGCAATTAAAGAGTCTGCTGAACGCGCTGGTGCCAAGCAAGTGTTTTTGATTGAAGAGCCGATGGCCGCAGCTATTGGTGCTGGGATGCCAGTTTCTGAAGCTACGGGGTCTATGGTCGTTGATATCGGTGGTGGTACGACTGAGGTGGGTGTAATCTCCCTTGGTGGTATTGTTTATGCCAAGTCCGAACGCGTTGGTGGTGATAAGTTTGATCAGGCTATTATTGATTATATTCGTCGTAACTATGGCATGCAGATTTCTGAGCCAACAGCAGAAGCGATCAAGAAGAAAATAGGTTCTGCTTTCCCTGGGTCAGAGGTGTTAGAAATGGAAGTGACGGGAAGAAATCTAGCGGAAGGTCTGCCACGTAAGTTCACGATTTCTAGCAACGAAATTTTAGAAGCCCTAACTGAGCCGTTAAATGCTATTGTCGGTGCAGTAAAATCTGCACTTGAGCAAACGCCACCTGAATTAGGGGCCGATATTGCCGAAAAAGGTATGGTACTGACGGGCGGAGGCGCATTGCTGCGAGACTTAGATCGTTTGTTAGTGGAAGAGACTGGTTTGCCAGTGATTGTGGCCGAAGATCCTCTGACTTGCGTTGCACGGGGTTGTGGTCGCGCATTAGAAGAGATGGATAAATTAGGTAGCATATTTGCTTACGAATAGGGTTGATGGGTGTTTTGCGTTAGATTTTAGGCCGTTTAATGCGGCCTAATTTTATACACTTTCAGCTAATGCAGAAATTAAAGTTTAGATAAACTATGGTTAGAGGCTTTCATCATAAACTTGAACAGCAAGCTGCCCCTGCATTTTTTGTGCGTGGGCCAAGTAGCTTTGTACGCTTAGTTTTTTTCACTGCACTGTCTATAGTACTCATTGCAACTGACTCAAAGCTTCAGTACTTATCTGGGGTGCGCAAAAATTTAGTAGCATTGCTTCAGCCGTTGCAAGCAGTAGCCAATATGCCTTCGCAAATTTATCGTAATTCTGATGAATATTTTACTGCTCATCATAATCTGTTATCTGAAAATAGGCAGCTGAAAGAGCTTTTACTTAAGCAGAGTGTTGGATTACAGCACTTGGAGGCATTGAGTTTAGAGAATGGGCATTTGCGCAGTCTGCTGAACGCTAATAAGACTTTGGCGGAAAGCAGTATTTTGGGTGAAATTGTGCAAATCGGGCGTGATCCATTTACAAAAAAAGTAATCGTGAATCGTGGCGCATCAGATCAAGTGGTTGCAGGGGCGGCGGTGGTTGATGCGGCGGGTGTGATTGGTCAAGTGACACGCACCCATGGAGCTAGTAGCGAAGTGACACTTATTACCGATACCTCTCTAGCGATTCCAGTTCAAGTTGCTCGCAACGGTCTACGCGCGATTGCATTTGGACAGGGACGTGATCAGGTATTAGATTTACCGTTCCTACCAGCCAATGTCGATATTCGTAGTGGGGATATACTGATCACTTCAGGTATTGATGGGGTTTACCCGGCAGGACTGAGGGTGGCGACTGTTTCTCAAGTTAAAGTGAGTGCAGACTCACCTTTTGCACATATTGTTTGCGTACCAAGTGGTGGAGTAGAAAATCATCGGCAAGTGTTACTGGTGAGCATTCCACACACAGAATCTTTAGCAACAGAAGAGTGGATTGCGCCAGTCAAGGATGCAACGAGCCAGTCCAAAAAGCCCACAAAAATATTATCAGCTGGCAAAAATAACCCCCACCAGGCAGCGTTGCATGCACCAGAGTAACCTAAAGTCATTAATATTGTCGCTGATGATTGCATTTATCGCGACCTTAATTCCATGGTCAGCTTTTGCGCTTAATCTACGCCCAGACTTTTTATTGCTAGTAATTATATTTTGGATGTTACGTGCGCCAAATTTATGTAATATAGGGGTAGCCTGGGGCGTGGGGTTGTTGATGGATGTGGCAACTGGGGGAATTTTTGGGCAGTATGCCTTAGCTTATACGATCGCAGCATTTTTTGCGTCCATTTATCAGCGTCGACTCGTGTTATTTAACAATGCACAACAATTACTCTACGTGTTCGCTTTACTCGTTATTTCACAGATAAGTTTACTGATATTGAAAATTTTTACTGGCTCAGCCCTTTTGGGGTGGTACTACTTCGTCCCTAGTTTCAGCGGTGTCTTGTTATGGCATATAGCAGTAAAGTTAGGCTTGAAAACTGGCGGTCGTCCGAGTGGCACTTGATCGAATGGCAAGTTTTAATCATTTAGTATTGCCTAACTAGGTATGCGTTCTGAAGTTAAAAATCACCTCCATGAGCAATATTATTTTAAGCTCAGGTTAGGTTTTACTGGATTTGCAGTAATCGGTTTATTTGTGCTTTTAGCACTTCGATTTTTTTATTTGCAGATTACGCAATATACCCACTATCAAACTTTAGCTGAGAATAACCGCATCTCTTTGGTGCCTATCGTTCCCAATCGCGGTTTAATTCTTGATCGAAATGGTGTGGTGTTGGCGCATAATTTCTTTGTCTATACTTTAGAAATTACACCATCCAAAGTGAAAGATCTGGAAGCGACCATTGTTGGCATCAGTCAGTTCGTAGAAATCAGCGCACTTGATCGTAAACGATTTAATAAATTCAGAGCGCAAAGCCGAAATTTTGAGAGTATACCTATTCGTACCCACCTTAATGAGGTAGAGGCGGCTAAGTTCGCTGTAAATCATTATCGTTTTCCAGGTGTGGAAATTAAAACGCGCTTATTCAGGCATTATCCATTAGGCAAGCTCGGTTCGCATATGGTGGGTTATATAGGGCGGATTAATGAAGCTGATGTAGCTAGTCTTGAAAAAGCTGAGGCACTTTCTAACTACAAAGGTTCTGACCACATTGGAAAAAGTGGTTTGGAACAGTCTTACGAAAGCTATTTGCATGGTACTACTGGTTTTCAGCAAGTAGAAATCGATGCAGATGGGCATGCCGTCCGCGTCTTATCAAGCACAGCTCCCACTCCCGGCGACAATCTTATTTTATCTGCCGATAGTAAAATGCAGGAGATCGCTGAAACTGCATTTGGTGAACATCGTGGCGCTTTGGTGGCAATTAATCCTAAAACTGGCGAGGTATTAAGTTTTGTCAGCCAGCCTAACTTTGATGCTAACTTGTTTGTTGATGGCATTGATACAGATAACTGGAAGATGCTAAATGATTCGTTGGATAAACCGCTGATAAATCGCCCACTTCGCGGCGTATATCCGCCAGGATCAACCTTTAAGCCATTTGTAGCGTTGGCTGGTTTAGAGAACGAGAAACGCTCGCCACCTTTCTCGATTAATGACAATGGTTTTTTTACCTTGCCTAATAGCACCCATCATTATAGAGATTGGAAGCCTGGCGGACATGGCAGGGTAGATATGCAACGTGCGATTACGATATCATGTGATACATTTTTTTATGGTTTAGCTTTGGACCTCGGTATTGATAAATTAACGACATTTGTTGCGCATTTCGGTTTTGGTCGTATGTCAGGTTTAGATATACAAGGTGAGAATGCTGGACTGCTACCTACACCAGATTGGAAGCAACGCCGCTATAAGCAGCCATGGTACCAAGGTGAAACTGTTATTACGGGCATAGGGCAAGGCTATACCCTAGTGACGCCAATGCAATTGGCGCAAGCAACGGCGATATTGGCTAATAATGGTGTTGCCATGAAACCGCATTTGGTAACGAAAATTCAAAAGGGAATAGGGGCAGAAAACTTTATAGTGCTGCCTCGGGTGCAAGAAAAAATCTTACTCAATCCAAAAAATTTAGAGATTGTGAAGCGCGGTATGGTTGATGTTACTTTGCCCGGTGGCACTGCTGCCAGCGTAGGTGCCAATGCCCCCTATTCGATTGCCGCTAAAACTGGGACCGCGCAAGTAGTTGGCATTAAACAAAACGAAAAATATAATGCTGGTAATATTGATGAGCGGCATCGTGATCACGCTTTATTTATCGCGTATGCCCCTGCTGAAGATCCTACCATTGCGATAGCGGTTATTGTCGAGAACGGTGGGCATGGAGGTTCCGCTGCCGGTCCAATAGCACGAAAAGTGATGGATTATTATCTGTTAGGTAAATTGCCAATTATTGAAATGGGTGGCACAGAAAAAAAACTGACAGCTTCAACTACTAATAATAGTCGATCTTCACAGGAAGAATTCCATGATTAATAAACTATTAAAGCAGCTTGCCAAACATCTAGACTCGTTTTTATTAGCTTGCTTGTTAATCACTATGTTGGTTGGCCTATTCATTCTTTATAGCGCTTCTGGACAAAGTTTTGAGCGCATCTTCTCGCAGTGTATCAATATTATTGTAGCTTTAGCTTTGATGTGGGGTGCAGCGAATATCTCACCTCATAAGCTTCAGCGCATGGCCATGCCGCTCTATGCAGTCGGCGTTTTTCTTTTAATAGCAGTAGCCTTGTTTGGTTCTGTTAGCCATGGTGCACGTCGTTGGTTAAATTTAGGGGTGATGCAAATCCAACCTTCAGAAATCATGCGTATTGCGATGCCGATGATGCTTGCTTACTACTTCTCTAGACAAGCAAGCAAGCCAAAGTTAACCGATTTTGCTATCGGTGGTTTATTGTTAGTGGTGCCGGTATTATTAATTATGAAGCAGCCGGATTTAGGAACGGCCATTTTAGTGGCAGCTTCTGGTTTTTATGTACTGTTTTTAGCAGGGTTAAGTTGGAAGTGGTTAGTAGGAGGTCTTGTTACCTTTGCCGCATTTACGCCTATTTTGTGGCCGTTGCTACATGATTATCAGCGCCGTCGTATTGAAATTTTACTTGACCCCACCCAAGACCCACTTGGTGCTGGTTATCACACCATACAGGCAATTATTGCGCTGGGCTCTGGCGGTTTTGCAGGTAAGGGATGGCTCAATGGTACGCAAGCGCAATTAGATTTTTTGCCTGAGCGCACCACTGATTTTATTTTCGCTGTGTTTGGTGAAGAATTTGGACTCTTAGGCATATTGTTGCTATTGGGAGTATTTAGTTTAATAATCATGCGTGGTTTGGTGATTGCATCACAAGCACAGAGCACATTTAGTCGTTTATTAGCCGGTAGCATTACTCTAACTTTTTTTACTTATGTCTTCGTTAATATGGGGATGGTGAGTGGGATATTGCCAGTTGTTGGTGTTCCATTACCATTAATTAGTTATGGCGGTACTTCTATGGTGACTATATTGTTGAGTTTTGGCATCTTAATGAGCATTCAAACCCATAAGACTCTGGTGGCTAGATAATGAGAAATATGAAAAAAAGTTACTTAATTTATGATTAAGCTTCGAAGCTATTTCACGATTTTTACCATGTTATTGCTTGTGGCATGCGGCAGTTTGCCTATCAAGTCTGATAACAAAATGCCCTCAGGCGGAAACAAGTCAGGCGCAGGTGGTTATTATTTAGATGACGGTCCAGGGGACGATGCACCTGCAGATATTGATGGTATACCAGATGCTGCTTTAAAAACCGAGCCATTAATTGCACGAGCCAATAAACCCTATGTTGCTTTGGGTCAGCAATATACCCCAATGACCAGTTATGTTCCTTACAAAGAGCAAGGAGTTGCCTCTTGGTATGGTAAGCGTTATCACGGCAAAAAAACCTCAGTGGGTGAAATTTATGATATGTATGGCATGTCTGGCGCACATACTATTCTGCCGTTACCAAGCTATGTTAAAGTTACTAACCCAGCCAATGGTCGATCCGTCATTGTCCGTATTAATGATAGAGGGCCATTCAAGCATGATCGCTTAATTGATTTGTCTTATGCGGCAGCTTATAAATTAAGACTCATCGGTCAAGGCAGTGGTTTGGTTTTGGTTGAAAGCATCGATACTAGCCAAGAGGCTTTACAAAAGCTATCGGGTGCACGGCCGTTAGCTTCAGTTGAAGCAGTTGCATTTGTTAAAGTGCAGCCAGCATCAAGTAGCGAAGTAGCAAGCATTTCAGGATTTTACGTTCAAGCCGGTGCGTTTAGAGCTGAGGCGAATAGTGAAGTACTAAAGAAGAAAATTCAGGAGTTGCCATTAGCGCAAAATGTGATAGTCGCTAAAGTGTATAATGGCGACCTTTATCGAGTAAGGCTTGGGCCCTTCGCGAGTAAAGAAGATGCGGATGTATCTGCCGCCTTAATTCGGAAGCAATTAAACATTGCTACTATCGTTCAAAATCAATAAGTAAAACTACCTATATGCATAAAATTTACCGTCATATTATTACCTTAGTCTTATCAGTGTTAAGTTTAAGCTTCACTCAATTAAGTTTAGCTGAAAGTGCACAAATTGCACCGCCACCCACCCTAGAGGTAAAAGCTTATTTATTAAAAGACTTTAACAGCGGCACGATCATCGCCACTCAAAATGCAGATATGCGTGTTGAGCCAGCGTCTCTTACGAAAATAATGACGGCTTATTTAAGCTTTAAAGCCATTAAAAATGGTCATCTGCAATTGACTCAAACCTTGCCAGTAAGCCTATTAGCATGGAGAGTAGAAGGCTCTAAGATGTTTATTGAGCCAAATAAACCAGTGACTGTAGAAGAGTTATTACATGGCATGATTATTCAGTCTGGAAATGATGCTTCAATAGCATTGGCTGAAGGTATTGCAAGTTCAGAGCCCATGTTTGCCGATATGATGAATAAAGAAGCGCAACGTTTGGGCATGAAAAACACGCATTACATGAATGCTACTGGTTTACCTGATGCTCAGCATTACACCACTGCTAATGATTTAGCGATTCTTGCTACAGCTCTGATCCATGATTTTCCTAATGACTATCAACGTTTATATTCAACCAAAGGTTACACCTATAATAATATTACCCAACCTAACCGAAACCGTTTGTTATGGCTTGATCCGAGTGTGGATGGTATGAAAACTGGCCATACTGAATCTGCGGGCTATTGCTTAATTTCTTCATCTAAGCGTGATGGTGTTCGTCGCATTTCAGTGGTGCTAGGTGCTCCAAATGATGCTGCACGTGCCACTGAAAGTCAGAAGTTGCTTAATTATGGCTTCCAATTTTTTGATTCTAGTTTAGTGTATAAACAAGGTCAGACTATAAGCCAACTAAAATTATGGAAAGGCAGAGAAAACAAAGTTGTGGCAACGGTAGCAGAAGATCTTTATATCACCTTAGCGAAAGGGGAGTATGCCAATGTCAAAGCAGTAATTGTCAGCAATAAACCTTTGGTCGCACCTATTAAAAAAGGCCAAGTGGTTGGTAGTATTAAATTTAGTTTGAATGGTAAAGTAATTGAAGAACACCCCCTAGTTGCTGCGAGTTCGATTGAATCTGCTGGAATCTTAGGTCGCGCTTGGGATTCGATTAAATTGCTTACGCAATAAAATGGATTCACTTATGGCTCAAGATGTTGATCAAAATACCCTTCCACCCTTAATCGAGTTTCCCTGCGATTTTCCGATTAAGGTGATGGGTGCCACTGAAGAGAGTTTCAGTACTACCATCATTGCTTTGATTCAAACTATCCTGCCTGCCTTTAATGCGGCTCACGTTGAAATGCGTGCTAGTTCTGCAGGCCGATATATCAGTCTTACCTGCACAGTGTATGTAGTTTCACAGCAGCAGTTAGACGATATCTATCGTTTGCTCAGTAGTCACCCTCTTGTTAAGTTCGCTCTTTAGACATTAGTTCGTTTATGCAATCGCCAATTGTGGTGAAAAATTTGGGTAGAACAGATTTTGCAGAGATTTGTGATGCTATGCAAAAATTTACTGCAGATCGCACGCCAACAACTAGTGACGAAATATGGCTCACCGAGCATGCATCTGTATATAGTTTGGGACTTAATCGGAAATCGGTAAGGTTGCCAAGCAGCAAGCTCATTCCCATAGTTTATACAGATCGTGGCGGAAAAATTACCTATCATGGCCCGGGACAGGTCATTGTTTATGTGCTCCTAGATTTAAAGCGACGTAATCTAAATATTCGTGGTTTAGTCACGCTACTGGAAGAAACCGTCATCAAGCTGTTAAAAAGTTATGGGGTCATAGGTAACGCCAAAGTTGATGCCCCTGGCGTTTATGTGCGCAATCCTTATGCACTTGAAGCCAAAATCTCAGCACTTGGTTTACGCGTCAAAAATAATTGCTGTTATCATGGTTTGAGTCTTAATGTGAATATGGATTTAACTCCTTTCTTAGCTATAGATCCCTGTGGGTACGTTGGGTTAGCCGTTACTCAAACTCAAGATTTAGGTATAACGGCCGATACAAAGATCATAGGTCATAGACTGGTGGAATTACTTAGCAATCATCTTAATACTGGAATATAAATGACTGATGTAAGTGCCAATAAACCTGTTGCACAAAGAATTCCTGCCAAGGTAGCTGGTGTTAAACAAATTGATGCCGAGAAAACCTCGCGCATTCCGATTAAAATCATTCCACAACCTATGCAGCGAAAACCCGAGTGGATTCGCATGAAGGCGCCAGACTCTTCGCGTTATCAAGAAATGAAGCGAGTATTACGTGAGAATAACTTGCATACCGTTTGTGAAGAAGCCAGTTGTCCGAATATTGGTGAATGCTTTAGTGGAGGGACTGCTACTTTTATGATATTGGGTGATATTTGCACCCGTCGTTGCCCATTTTGCGATGTGGCGCATGGCAAACCCTTGGCACCCGATCAGAATGAACCAGAAAATCTAGCGCGTACTATTGCGCAAATGCAGCTTAAATATGTCGTCATTACCAGTGTTGATCGTGATGACCTTCTGGATGGAGGTGCGCAACATTTTGTGGACTGTATCCGAGCGGTACGAGCTCAGTCACCACACATTAAAATTGAAATTCTAGTGCCGGATTTTCGTGGTCGCTTAGATGTCGCCATGCAAATTTTAAGAAATGCACCCCCTGATGTGATGAATCATAATTTAGAAACTATCCCCAGATTATATAAGCAAGCGCGACCAGGATCTGACTATCAAAACTCACTGAATTTATTAAAAACGTTCAGCACCTTGTATCCTGAAGTGCCTACTAAATCTGGTTTAATGTTAGGCCTAGGCGAAACTGATGAAGAAATTTTAGAAGTGATGAAAGACTTGCGGGCGCATAATGTCAGCATGCTTACGTTAGGGCAATATCTCCAACCCAGCATCCATCATTTGCCAGTAATGCGTTATGTGGAGCCCTCTATGTTTGAACAATTAAAACAAGAAGCAGATGCCATGGGCTTTAATAATACAGCTAGTGGCCCCATGGTAAGAAGTAGTTATCACGCAGATGCGCAAGCGCATCAACTAACCTAACTAAACCGAAGCTCACGCTCACTATGGGTGTCGTTTAATGATGATAAGCGACAAAAAATAACTACAGGGAACTAAGATGTTGAATCATGAATTAGCAGAAGTTCACTTTTATTGAGTATAGCTGTGCTCAATAAGTGCCCCAATTAATTACAGTTAAAGAAGAAAAACAGATGGTCCCACGACTGACTACTGCCTTAAATGGCCCCTTGTTATCATTAGAAAAAAGCATGCTTGATGGCATGCCGAAGATTGAGCATTGGTTTCGTTCTAAGTGGCTAGATTATGCCGCCCCTTTTTACGCCTCAGTGGATTTACGTAATGCTGGATTTAAGCTGGCGCCGGTGGATACTAACTTATTCCCAGGTGGCTTTAATAACCTAAGTGCTGAGTTCCTTCCACTCAGTGTTCAGGCCGCGATGGTGGCGGTCGAGAAAATCTGTCCAGAAGCGCATCGCTTACTAATTATTCCAGAAAATCATACCCGTAATACTTACTACCTAAGAAATGTAGTGGAACTTTCTAATATCTTAAGGCAAGCCGGTATGGATGTTCGTATAGGCTCAATTTCTTCAGAGATTACTGAACCGACCACGCTTGAGGCTCAGGGTGGAATACCACTATTGCTAGAGCCAGTCGTGCGCGTAGGTAACCGACTTAAGTTGTTAAATAAAGAGCTAGGCGATTTTGATAGTTGTGCCATCTTGCTTAATAATGACTTATCAGGGGGTATTCCCGATATTCTTAAGAATCTAGAGCAAGACTTAATACCACCGCTTCATGCTGGTTGGAGCACGCGTCGGAAATCACAACATTTCGCAGCCTACAATAAAGTGGCGCACGAATTTTCTGAGTTACTTGGCATAGATGAGTGGCTCATTAATCCTTACTTTGAAACTTGTGGAGAGATCGACTTTCACGCGCGTACTGGTGAAGACTGCCTGGCACTTAAGGTAGAGCAGTTGCTAGATAAAATCAAAATAAAGTATGCGGAATATGGTGTTACTCAAGAGCCATTTGTGATTGTTAAAGCAGATGCAGGCACTTATGGCATGGGTATTATGACCGTGAAATCTCCCGACGATGTACGCGATTTAAATCGCAAAGCACGTAATAAAATGGCGGTGGTTAAAGAGGGATTACAAGTCAGTGAAGTGATTATTCAAGAGGGTGTCTATACATTTGAAAGCATCGAGGATGGTGTGGCTGAGCCCGTTGTTTATATGATGGATCATTTTGTAATCGGTGGTTTCTACCGCGTACATACCGAGCGTGGAATGGATGAAAATTTAAATGCACCAGGCTCTCATTTCTCGCCATTAGCATTTCAAAAGCCATGTACTTTGCCAGATTGTGCTGGTGATCCTGATGCCGAACCTAATCGCTTCTATGCCTATGGGGTGGTAGCACGTCTAGCTTTGGTTGCAGCTGCAATGGAATTGCAAGAACAAGACCCAGTTAATGGTTAAAGAGCTTATGAAAATTCTATTTATACTCGATCCACTTGAGTACTTAAAAGCTGAAAAAGATACTAGCTTGGCAATCATGCGTGAGGCATCCAAGCGTGGTCATGCTCTATTCGTGAGCATGCAGTACGATATTTTTCTTCGCGGTGATGTAGCTAGAATATTCACAAAAAAGTTTGTGTTTACTGCCGAAGGTTTTGAGCTGGAAGGTCAGACTGAACATAGTCCTTCAGAGTTTGATGCCATTGTGATGCGCAAAGACCCACCATTTGATAATGAGTACTTATATAGCACTTATTTGCTGGAGATTGCGCAACAGCAGGGTGCACATGTTTACAACGATCCTGAAACCATTCGTAATTGGAATGAAAAGTTAGCCGTCACCCGTTTTCCGAAATTTAGCCCAGAATTTTTGGTCACTGCCAATGAAGACTTAATCCGTGACTTTCTTAGCACTCATCAAGATATCGTTGTAAAGCCACTTGATGGAATGGGGGGAGCAGGTGTTTTTCGCTTAACGACAGTCGATCCTAATATTGGCGTGATTTTAGAAACCATTACACAGTTTGGCACGCGCACGATTATGGCACAGCGTTATATCACTGCTATTTTGCAGGGAGATAAACGTATTATTGTGATTGATGGCGAACCTCTACCTTACGCATTAGCCCGCATTCCTAAGACTGGGGAAACACGTGGCAACTTGGCTGCTGGTGGTACTGGTGTTACTCAGTTATTGTCTCCACGAGATTTCGAGATCGCGAGTGTTGTTGGAAAGGTACTTAAACAACAAGGATTGCTTTTAGTTGGTTTAGATGTAATTGGGGATTATTTGACGGAAATTAACGTCACAAGTCCCACCGGTATGGTTGAAATTACCCAGCAAACCCAGCACTGGGTCAATCCATGCAACCCCGCCAGCATCATGGTCGATGCTTTAGAGCGAAAGACGTTAGCGCATATTTAGCCTTCAATGTTTAAGATGTTTAAGTCAATAGCACTCGCCCCTCTTTTTAAGTCACAGGTAAGGTTAGATAATTCAATGCTTAAGCAGGGTTGATTTCTAAACAAACCATGCTCAGGCTTTATGTTAAAATTAGTTGAAATTTAAGACACTGGGATTTTATTTATGCAAACAGGCACTGCTAGGCTATTCGTTTACATCGCATTGTTAGCTGCTTTTGCGGGCGTACTAAGTAGTTGTGGCACAAAAGGTCCACTATATATTCCAGAGAAGCAATATCCACAAACTCCAACCAAATAATCTATATTTTGAAGCCCATTCTGTGAACTCATTTAACATCCAAAACAACATGCTCCACGCCGAAAATGTTGGCTTAGCTCAAATTTCCCATGATTTTGGGACACCTTGTTATGTGTATTCAAAAGCTGCCCTTACGCTTGCCTTTGAGCGCTTTAGTGCAGGTTTTGATGGGAGTGATCACCTAGTGTGTTTTGCAGTTAAATCTAACCCTAGCCTAGCTATTTTGAATTTATTTGCCAAGCTGGGTGCGGGTTTTGATATTGTGTCTGGTGGTGAATTAGCTCGAGTTCTGTCGGCAGGGGGAGATCCTAAAAAAATTGTGTTTTCAGGAGTAGGTAAAACAGCTATTGAAATGCAGGCAGCACTTAAAGCTGAAATTTTCTGCTTTAATGTGGAGTCTGCTAGTGAGTTGGTCAGACTTAACCGAGTCGCGGCAGAGATGGGGAAAGTAGCTCCAGTATCTTTAAGAGTTAATCCTAATGTGGATGCAAAAACCCATCCGTATATATCTACTGGATTAAAAAACAATAAATTCGGTGTGGCATATGAAGATGCCCTGAGTATTTATCTGCAAGCAGCGGCGATGCCTAATATTGCTATCCATGGGGTAGATTGCCATATTGGCTCACAAATCACTGAGTTATCGCCATTTTTAGATGCGCTTGATCGTGTTTTGTTGTTGGTGGATGCACTGAAGCAACATGGCATTGAAATTCAGCATATTGACGCTGGTGGCGGCATTGGTATTTGTTATAGCGACGAAACACCACCTGAATTTAAAGTATATGCGGATGCGATGCGCTCCAAGCTTGGCAATCGTAAGGTTAAATTGGTGTTTGAGCCGGGAAGAGCTTTGGTGGGGAATGCTGGCGTGTTGCTGACAAAAGTTGAATATTTGAAGCATACGGAAACGAAAAATTTCGCTATCGTAGATGCTGCGATGAACGATTTGATGCGCCCAGCTTTATATGATGCTTATCATGAGATTCAAGCTGTGCAAGAACGGGTGCCAGATGACATAAACCCATCGTTGATTTACGAAATAGTTGGACCTGTTTGTGAAAGCGGTGACTTTCTAGGACATGACAGAAAGTTGGCTTTAGCAGAAGGTGATTTGCTGGCAATCATGTCAGCGGGGGCTTATGGTATGAGCATGTCCAGCAACTACAACACTAGGCCGAGAGCGGCGGAGGTGATGGTGGATGATAAAGTATGCCACCTTATCAGGCCGCGTGAAGTGATAGCTGATTTATTTGCTCTAGAAAAAGTGTTGCCTTAATTTATCAAAATTAGTTTAGTCAAAAATAACAGTTTTATTTGCATAAAGCAGAATGCGACTTTCAATATGCCAACGTACGGCTTTTGATAGGACTACGCGTTCTAAGTCACGACCTTTTTGTATGAGGTCTTCAACCTGATCACGATGTGAAATTCTGTCTATTCCTTGCTCAATAATAGGACCCTCATCTAACACTTCAGACACATAGTGACTAGTGGCCCCGATCAGCTTAACGCCTCGCTCAAAGGCGCGATGGTATGGTTTGGCGCCGATAAATGCAGGTAAGAATGAGTGGTGTATATTGATAATCTGTTTAGGATAGCGTGCCACAAAATCTGGCGATAGGATTTGCATATAGCGTGCAAGCACGATTAAATCAATTTCATACTTAGCGAATAAGGAAAATTGTTGCGCTTCTGCTTCGACTTTATTGTCTTTGGTCACGGCAATATAGTGAAAATCAACACCATAAAATTTAGCTAGTGCCTCAGTGTCATGATGGTTGCTTATAATGAGGGGAATATCGCATATTAATTCGCCATTCTTATGGCGGTGCAACAAATCCGCTAAGCAATGGTCATATTGAGATACCATAATGGCAACACGTAATGGTTTTTGTGACAGTTTAAGTTGCCACTCCATATTGAATCTGTTGCTAACTTCTGCGAAATATTGTGAAAAATGGGCTGGATCGAAGGAAAACCCCTCTAAGTCCCATTCAACGCGCATTAAAAATAAGTTGTTTTCTGCGTCCTGATGCTGATCGGCATGCAAAATATTAGCGTTATGTTGGTATAAAAAATCTGCAATCGCGGCCACGATGCCCTTTTTATCTGGGCAGGTAATTAATAGGGTTGCAGTGTTTTTAGCGATAGCACTTGGTGCTGTTCTATTTTTCATGTTTTTTGCATGCTTGAAATTTAAGCACATCCTGATTTAGGTTAATATATGCATTATACCTTGAGTGAATTTTTATGAATAAAAACTGTGTATGTTAGATGATATTTCACCAGAAGTTTTATTAGCCAATCCTCGCGGTTTTTGTGCTGGTGTAGATCGTGCCATTATTATTGTTGAGCAAGCTCTTGAAAAGTTTGGTGCGCCGATTTATGTGCGACATGAAGTAGTGCATAACAAATTTGTGGTGGATGAATTACGCGTTAAGGGCGCAGTATTTATCGAGGATCTCGATGAAATTCCAGCAGGTAGTACGGTCATTTTTAGTGCGCATGGGGTTTCAAAAGCCGTTCGTGCTGAAGCTGATGCCCGCGGATTAATTGCCTTTGATGCCACCTGTCCGTTGGTGACTAAAGTCCATATTGAAGTTTCTAAAATGCGGGCTGCTGGTTTAGAAATCGTGATGATTGGTCATCAAGGACATCCCGAAGTGGAAGGGACAATGGGTCAAATTGACGAGGGCGTTCAGGATACGGGAATGTATTTGGTGGAAACACCTTCGGATGTGAACAATTTAATTGTAAAAGACCCAAGTAAGTTAGCTTTTGTAACTCAGACTACTTTATCTATGGATGATGCTAGTTTAGTGATTCAAGCTTTACAGACTAAGTTTCCGCAAATTCAAGCGCCGAAAAGTGATGATATTTGCTACGCTACTCAAAACCGCCAAGATGCGGTGAAGATTATGGCTAAAGATTGTGATTTGGTTATTGTCATCGGTTCGCCCAATAGTTCAAACTCCAATCGTTTACGCGAAGTATCAGAGAACCAAGGCATTGAGTCCTATATGATCGATAATGCAAGTTTTCTTAAAGCCGAGTGGCTGCTCGGTAAGAAGAAAATAGGGGTTTCAGCCGGTGCTTCAGCGCCTGAAATACTGGTGCAAGAAGTCATTCGCAGATTACAAGAATTGGGAGTTAATAAGGTACAAGAGTTACAAGGAGTAATAGAAAGTGTGGTATTTCAGTTGCCCAAAAATCTCACAACCGCAAAAAACACCGTTAAGTCTTCGCAATAATTAATATGTATAAAACTCCAATTTCAGTGCTAGTGCTGATCCATACTAGTGACTTACAGGTATTAATTATGGAGCGCGCTGATAGAAAAGATTTTTGGCAGTCCGTAACAGGTAGTTTAGAGTTGGATGAAATGCCGCTTCAAACCGCAATTCGTGAAGTGCATGAAGAAACTGGTTTAGATGCAAATTTGTATGATTTGCAAGACTGGGAAATTTCTAATGTGTATGATATTTATCCTCATTGGCGGTATCGATATTCACCCGAAGTCAGTCAAAATACTGAACACGTTTTTGGCCTATGTTTGCCACAATCTTTATCTATTGCATTAGCACCCAAAGAACATGTGCAATATGAATGGGTAGATTGGCGCGAGGCGGCACAGCGGGTTTTTTCTTGGACCAATGTGGATGCCGTGCGCAAACTAGGTGAACGCCACGGTCTAAAGTTGTAAAATATTACCCAGCCTTAAAAATAGAAATCCAAAGCGATTGATTATGCAAACCACTACAAAAAGTATTCCGATTAAATTTGAGCGTTTACAAGTCGCCGATGATGCAGACTGTCAGCGACGCATTATTGCAGCCAAACAAACTCTTGGTAAACGCCTTGTGATTTTAGGTCATCATTATCAAAATGAAGCTGTCTATCGACATGCTGATTTCACGGGGGACTCTCTCAAATTATCACGCTATACCGAAAATTTAGATGCCGAATATATCGTGTTTTTAGGTGTACATTTTATGGCTGAGGTGGCGGACATTTTAAGTCGCCCTGAGCAGATTGCTATACTGCCAGACTTGGCTGCTGGTTGTTCTATGGCGGATATGGCAAACCTCGCGAAAGTGGAACGTAGTTATCGCGAACTCAATAAAGTGCTTAATTTTGATGAAAAGATTACGCCCATTACCTACATTAATTCTGCGGCTGACCTCAAAGCATTCTGTGGTGAGCATGGAGGCATTGTTTGTACATCTACTAATGCGACTAAGATTATTGAGTGGGGTTTTGCTCAACGTGAAAAAGTCTTGTTTTTTCCGGACCAAAATCTTGGGCGCTGGAGTGGGCATAAAATGGGGATACCTTTGGAACAGATGCCTACTTGGGATCCTGATTTACCAATGGGCGGACTTACGCTTGAGCAAATTAAAAATGCAAAAATCCTGTTGTGGAAAGGGCACTGCGCAGTGCATCAAATGTTTCGTCTAGAAAACATTACTCAATTCAGAGCACAACATCCAGATGGAATGGTCATTTCTCATCCTGAGGCACCATTTGAAGTGTGCCTCAATTCAGATTTTGTGGGTTCTACCGAATACATATTAAAAACCGTGAGTGAGGCCGCGCCTAATACAAAATGGCTCGTAGGTACTGAGTTAAATTTGGTTAATCGCTTAGCTAATGATATGAAAGCGCAGGGCAAGTTAGTGCAGTTTATGAGTCACGTTGTATGTGAGTGTTCGACTATGGCGCGCATAGATCCACAGCACTTAGCCTGGGTATTAGAAAATCTAGTAGCTGGCAATGTGGTGAATCAAATTAAAGTACCTGGGCATGAAGCACAGTTGGCTAAACTCACTCTAGAACGGATGTTGGCTGCATCTTAATGACTTGTGTGCTTTGCGCAGCAACACTAGATACCTTGCTGTGGCAGGATGATTTTTGCCGCGTCGTCTTGCTAAGTGATGTGGATTATCCTGCCTATTGCCGAGTGGAGTTGCGGGCACATATTAAAGAAATGACTGACTTACCACCAGAAGAACGGTCGCGCTTGATGCAGGTTGTATGTTCAGTTGAGCTGGCAGTGCGTGAAATTTTTAATCCAGATAAAATCAATTTAGCCAGTTTGGGCAATAAAACGCCGCATTTACATTGGCATGTAGTGCCCCGTTTTGAAGTAGATCGCCATTTTCCTAATCCTCACTGGGGACAGCCTATACGCGATGGACAGCCACGGTTGGTGAGCAAGGAAGAGCTTAAGCAACTGAGCGAGAAAATTGCTACGCACATTGCCTGCGCATTGAGCGCCACACTTTAAATCATTAGTCTTGAGACTACGGTATTCTTCAGTAAATGGCTTTGTATAATCTCTTCAATATCTTCATTATCAACAAAGGTGTACCAAATCGCCTGCGGATAAATGACCAATAGCGGTCCTTCTCCACAGCGGTCAAAGCACCCAGCTCGATTTACTCTTACTTTATCTTCACCATTAAGACCTAATTTTTTAATCCGCGTTTTCATATAATCAAATGCTGATGCCGCACCTTTATCGGAACAGCAGGCGCTCCCGTCTTCACGTTCATTGAGGCAGAAAAATATATGGTGCTGAAAGTAGTTGCTCATGGGCTCTAGTTTAAATAGTTATTAATTTTCATTATTGATAGCTTAGCGGATTATTCACTAAACAGACTATCTTCCTTGGTAAAAGTCCAAGTGCGAGTGATGCTTAAAACATCAATTTCTTTATGCACCTCTTCTGGGAATCTAGCATAGGGCGCACCTAGCTCAACTATATGCTTGGCCGCTTGGTCGAGAATTTTATGCCCAGAGCTACGGTTAAGTTCTATATTCTCAATGCTTCCATCAGCACGTATCGACACCGTCATTTCTAGTTGACCATAAAGTTGACGATCTCTAGCAGCCTTTGGGTAGTTAAGATTACCAATTTCTTCTACTCTTTGTCGCCAGTTATCCACATAAAGGGCATAGCGATATTCTTTAGTGCGTGCACCTACAAACTTACGCTTAGGGCGTTTTTGATATTCATCCTGTTGTTTGGAAATAAGGGCTTCCAGGTGATTAATTTCTAGTGTGGTTGCAGACATGTTATGCGAATTTAACGCTTTAGTGTTGGTGTCAATATGATCGTTCTCAGTTTTCTTTGCCGCTATTGGAGGCTCTGGTAGTGAATCAATTTGGTAAGTGGACCGTATTTGGTTCATCAGTGAACGCGCTGTTTTTTCAAGTTCGGCAACACGCATTTGCGGTTTGGCCCCTGAAGCCATTTTTTCTGCCGCTTGATCGTCTGCATTGACTCTTGCTGTGGGTTTTGGAAACAATACAGTAGGTTGCAGCTCTAGCGAAGGTAGTGCTGATTTCATTTTTCGATCTTGTTCCGTATTTCCACCACGATCTAAATTTGCTTGTGCAAAAGTATCGGGATGATCTGGGCTTCTAGTGGTTTTGGCATTGACTAACATCACTTCTAGAACAGGGGAATAGTCGCTCAACTTTTCGGGAACAGCGGCCTTAAATACTAAATTTAATACTGCAATATGCAGCAATATCGATAGCCAAATGGCAATGCTAAAAATATGATTTCCGACCAACGACACTGGTTTTAAAGTGATTGAGGCTATACCTTTGACTGCCATTTTAAATTAAGTGAATTACTTAGTTTGGAATTTGAGTTGTAATGCGCTTATTAATTTTTGGTGCACACCACCAAATCCGCCATTACTCATCACTAATATCTGGTCGCCGGGTTCTGCATTTACACTAATATCAGCTACCATTTGATTGATGTCATCATAAGCTTTGGCTTTGGCTTTAATCGGCGCCAAGGCTTCCTCAGCGTCCCAGCCCAAATTGGCGCCATAACAAAATACTAAATCTGCTTCTTCTAAGCTACTCGGCAAGGCACCTTTCATCACCCCTAATTTCATGGTGTTCGAACGAGGCTCTAACACTGCCAATATGCGCGCTTTATCTACTTTATTACGTAAGCCAGCGAGGGTAGTCGTAATCGCTGTTGGGTGGTGAGCAAAATCATCGTATAGTGTGATGCCGTTCACTACCCCTACGATTTCCATGCGACGCTTTACATTTTTAAATGCTGATAATGCATCAATGCTGACTTGAGTTGAGACGCCGGCATGCCGAGCGGCAGCAATACTGGCTAGCGCATTCATTTGATTATGTTCACCCAATAACTCCCAAGCAACGTGACCTAGAATTTTGCCTTGAAAAGCTACATCAAAGCTACCATTACCTTTTGCATAGGCAGCTTGCCAATCGGCATCCGTACCGAACATTTCCACTGGTGTCCAGCAACCTTTATCAATTACGCGTTGCAAACTAACTTCTTTTCCATTGGCGATGACTAAGCCTTGATGGGGCACGGTTCTAACTAGATGGTGGAACTGTTTTTCTATGGCAGCTAAATCTTCGAAAATATCTGCGTGATCAAATTCTAAATTATTAAGTACCGCAGTACGCGGATGGTAATGCACGAATTTAGAGCGTTTATCAAAGAAAGCGGTGTCGTACTCATCGGCTTCTATGACAAAGAAAGGTGATTGACTGTGCGAATCTTGTTTTGGTATGCCGGGTAAGCGCGCTGAAATGCCGAAATTTTGCGGCACTCCTCCAATTAGAAAGCCGGGCGCTAAGCCCGCATATTCGAGTATCCATGCCAGCATAGAGCTTGTAGTGGTTTTGCCATGGGTGCCAGCTACCGCGAGTACCCAGCGCCCTTGCAGTACATTTTCTGCTAACCATTGTGGGCCAGAGATGTAAGGTAAACCACGATTAAGAATTTCTTCCATCAACGGATTCCCTCGTGAGACAACATTGCCAATCACATAAATATCGGGATTAAGTGCGGTCTGTGCTGGATCAAAACCTTCAATCAGTTCTACGCCTTGAGCTTCTAATTGCGTACTCATAGGCGGATAAACATTAGCATCACAGCCTGTAACTTTATGCCCTGCTTGCTTCGCTAGGACTGCAATGCCGCCCATAAATGTGCCACAGATGCCTAATATGTGAATATGCATAGTCTTGTTCTATCCGGTTTTTTACTTGTTACGATGTTATGAGAACTTGATCGCTCATTATGATAAATTAGGTGCAAGCCATCTGTGCAGATATTCCTTATCCACACCACGACGTTTTGCCATCTCTATTAATTGATCTTCGCCTATTTTATCGACACTAAAGTATTTGGCATCCGCATGAGAAAAGTAGAAGCCAGAAACGGCTGCGCCGGGTTGCATGGCGAAGGACTCGGTTAGTTGCATGCCTATATCTTCCGCTTGTAACACCTTAAACATATCAGGCTTCACCGTATGATCTGGACAGGCTGGGTAACCTGGTGCTGGGCGTATGCCTTGATATTGCTCTTTGATGAGTTCTACCTTATTTAAATGCTCATCCGGAGCATAGCCCCAAAAGTCAAGACGCACACGCTCATGTAAATATTCGGCAAATGCTTCAGCTAATCTATCAGCCAAGGCTTTTAACATAATGCTACTGTAATCATCGTGAGCCGCTTCAAACTTCTGCACATGTTTCTCTATACCCAAGCCTGCCGTCACAGCAAATAATCCTATATAGTCTGCCGTGCCTTTAGGGGCAATAAAGTCGGCTAAACATTGATTGGGACGTGCGAGACCTTCAATCACTGGCTTTAGGGTTTGTTGGCGCATGCCATAGTAAGTAAAGGCAATCTGACTACGTGTGTCATCAGTATAGATTTCAATATCATCTTCATGCACGGTGTTGGCAGGTAGTATGGCAACTACGCCATTTGCGCTTAGCCAGCGTCCCTCAATGATTTTCTTGAGCATTGCCAGTGCTTCATTGTGTAACTTGGTGGCTGTGACACCAACCACGGCATCACTGAGAATCGCTGGATAAAAACCAGCTAGATCCCAAGTTTGGAAGAAAGGTGTCCAATCTATATATTGCGCTAGTATGCTTAAATCTACATTCTTAAGTTCACGACGTCCAAGAAATTTAGGTTTGATGGGCGCTGATTTCCCCTCAAATGATAGCTTGATCTTATTGGCTCGTGCTTGCGCTATGGTGATTAGTGGAATGCCTTTTTTGTTAGCATGCTGGGTACGCGCTAGCTCGTAATCATTCGCCACATCGGAGATATAAGCGTCTCTCTGTTCTGGTGTTAATAGTGATTGCATGACAGCGACTGAGCGTGAAGCATCTGCAACATAGATGACAGGCCCGTCATAAAATGGTGCAATTTTCACTGCGGTATGTGCTCGTGAGGTAGTCGCACCACCAATCAGTAAGGGCGTTTTTAAACCTTTGAAATATGGGTCGCGTTGCATCTCTCTAGCGATATGTGTCATTTCTTCTAGTGAGGGTGTAATTAATCCAGACAGACCAATAATGTCAGCTTTCTCTGCTTTAGCCATGGCTAAAATTTCAGCCGCCGGGACCATTACGCCCATATTGACAACTTCAAAGTTATTACATTGCAACACTACTGAAACAATGTTTTTACCAATGTCATGCACATCTCCTTTGACAGTGGCGATCACCATTTTACCTTTTGGTTTGGCTACGATCCCGGTGCGTTTTTCATCGGCGGCTTTTTCTGCCTCAATATATGGAATCAAATGCGCAACTGCTTGCTTCATGACCCTTGCTGACTTCACCACCTGTGGTAAAAACATTTTACCTTGACCAAATAAATCCCCAACCACATTCATGCCATCCATCAACGGCCCTTCGATTACATGAATAGGGCGACCACCACGGTCTGCAACTTTTTGCCTAGCTTCTTCGGTATCTTCAACAATAAACTCTGTAATGCCATGGACCATGGCATGACTGAGACGTTTTTCTACGGGTGTCGGTTCAGTTGCGGAACCTCGCCACTCTAAAGTTGCGGCAATTTTTTTACCACCAGCCACTAGGGTGCCTGCAATTTCAATCATGCGCTCTGTCGCATCTTCCCTTCGATTCAGTACCACATCTTCTACACGCTCTTTTAGTTCCGCGGGCAGGTCATCGTAAACACCCATCATGCCGGCGTTAACAATACCCATGGTCATCCCCGCTTTAATGGCATGGTACAAAAACACAGTATGAATAGCCTCACGTGCTGGGTCGTTACCTCTAAAGCTAAAGCTGACGTTGGATACGCCACCAGAAATTTTGGCATAGGGTAAATTCTCTTTAATCCAACGTGTTGCGTTAATAAAGTCTACCGCGTAATTGTTGTGTTCTTCAATGCCAGTTGCAATAGCAAAGATATTGGGGTCAAAGATAATATCTTCCGGTGGAAAATCTAGGCGATCTACCAATAAGTTATAGGCACGCTGGCAAATCTCAGTTTTACGTTCAAAGGTATCAGCTTGGCCTTTTTCATCAAATGCCATCACAATGGTGGCAGCTCCAAAGCGCTTGCATAAAGTAGCCTGACGTAGAAACTCAGTTTCGCCTTCTTTCATTGAAATTGAATTGACAATCGCTTTGCCCTGAACGCATTTTAAGCCTGCCTCAATGACTGACCACTTACTAGAG
>Ga0316218_1000925_pt1 | contig 36009 bp, 37 predicted proteins | sample TBH18003metaG_FD_203634 | JGI IMG/M metagenome (GOLD analysis project Ga0316218, IMG submission 203634) | Freshwater microbial communities from Trout Bog Lake, Wisconsin, USA - TBH18003 | ecosystem: Environmental > Aquatic > Freshwater > Lake > Hypolimnion/Profundal zone | place: USA: Wisconsin...
GCGCACTGAGTGGCCGCCCACTGCCTGTTCCTTTACCTTCAGGCTATCGTAGTGCAGGGTATCTGTTGGTTGAGGTATTTTTCCAGCTTTGTATTCTCCTGTGGGCATCAGCACCATGGGCGCAGAGTAAAAGGTATCGGCCCGCATGTACAGGGTATCCTTACCATTAGCCTGCACCAGCACCGGGTTTATGAACGCCCACGATATGCGCTTGTACTGGTAGTACTCGGCGCGGCCACAATACATCCAGGAATGGTGGGTAGTATCCCAGGTAATTACGTTACCTATAGCCAGGCCAAAACCGGTGCGCTTGTTATAGTTCAGCGTATCGCCTTCTATATACTCCCCGTCATTCCATATGGATGAATGGCCAACAAAGTGCGCAATGCCGTTACGGCCATCATAGGTGCCATTTTTAGTTTGCAGTAACCCCCTGCCGCTATCTCTTCTCACGGTAGATTGCGCATAGAATATCGTCACCTTGTTCTCTGTGTTATAATCGAGGTCTTCGGAGTTGATCTTGTATTGCGGATCGTCAATAAACACATTACCGGTAAAGTGTGCGGTCTTGGTGTTGGCATTATACACACCTGCATTGCTGGTAATGGTGGTACTGTCGTTGTGCAGCGTACCTCCTTTATCATATACGCCTATCTTGGTGCCGAGGTCATAGGTAAGCTCGCTGCATTCCAGGTGGTTCTTGCCGTCTGTGAGCCTTACATTATTCTGCATGAAGGCCTGCCTTTTTGCAGCAGTGTATTTAAGGTAGTCGCTGGTACCCTGTGTGCCGTCCTGCTGGGCTATGCGCACATCGCCAAAAGCTTCGAAATTCCTTGTTGTACTATTCTGGTAGGCGCTGTCGCTATACAGGGTATCACTTCCCTGTTGCAGGATCACCCCGCCTATGAATTTATTGTATTCGCCCGAGTCTGTTTTATTGTGTATAAGATTATCTGCATGTACCAGGTTGATCTTTACCTTATTCGCCGTATCAGGCTGTTGTGCTTTGGCAGGTGTACCTAACAGCAGCAGTACCATACAGATAGCGATGGCAATTACCGTATTGTGTATCAGGAAGCGCTTTGCAGGCATCAGTCTTTTTTCTTACCACCAAAGATGGCAACATTAATATAACGGTGGGGGTGGGCATTCACATCTCCCATAAGGCTGTCTAATGAGTGCAGTGATTTGGTCAGGTTGTCGTACAGCGCTTTGTCATTGACCATTTTACCCAGCGAGCCTTCGCCGTTGTTGATCTTGGTCATTACATCGTGCAGCTGTGCCGATACGCTTTGCAGGCTGGCAAACGTTTGCTGTATAGGAGCATTAGATAACTGGCGGGTAACATTGTTTACATTGGCCATGATCATCTTCACAGTATCATTATTCTTCGCCAGGTTGGTAGTAATACTGTTAAGGTTGTGCAGTATGCTGCTGATCTCCCCGCTTTCATTGCCCAGCGCGGCAGAGAGGGCAGCCATATTATCAGCAGTTGCTTTGATAGACTTTAGCGCGGCAGTAATTACCTTTTGATTTTCTTCGCCTACCACGTCATTGATGCCTGCAAGCGCAGTGTCTAATTCCACAATAGTGCCTTTCATTTCCTGTAGCCTTGGCGTCAACTCTGCGGTCACATTATCCACTATCCCACCTTGCTTCTCGGTAACAAGCTCTGCACCCTTGGGCAATATGCCGGGGCCATTGCCGGGGGCTATTGTTATGATCTTTGTGCCGAGAAGGTCAAGCGATTGCAGGCTGGCTACACTGCCCTCAGGTAGTGCTATGCTCTTATCCACCATAATACTCACCCGCACGCCCTTACCATTCTCCAACTGCATGTGGGCTACATGGCCTACATTCAGTCCTTTGATCTGTACATTGGCAGAATTCAGCAGGCCGTCCACATTGTTATAGTAACAATAATATTCGCGTTCGTTGGAGAATATGTCGGCCCCTTTAAGAAAATAAAAACCTATGAAGAAAATGACCAGTGAAATTGTCACCAACAACCCGATCCTTGCTTCTTTTGATAAACTCATAGCGTGTATTGAAGAGTGCAAAAGTAACGAAAACAGAGCTAATACCGATTTGATATAAATAAAAATATTTAATGCTTTATGGATGTTATTGCAAATGGCCTACTTTTATGATCAAAAGTGTTTCGTGCTACCATGAATAAGCATACTGATACCTCCTGGGAGGAACAAAATAGCAAGCAGTCAGCAGCACCACATCCTTTATCGCGGTTCAAAACACAGGCGCTTATCCTTAGTTTGCTGGCATTTGTATTCTATTTCAACAGCTTTTTCAATGAAAATGCCTTTGATGACCAAATGGTGATCACGCAAAATGAATATGTTCAGGAAGGCATATCCGGTATACCCAACATATTATCTAAAGGCTCCTACTATAGTTATTTTCATCACAACAACTCTAATGAGCAATTGCCCGGGGGACGTTACCGCCCCCTGTCTATTGTTACTTTTGCTATAGAACAGCAATTCATGGGGACTATTCCTTCTGAAAAAGCTGATAGTTTTTTCAAGCAGGATATAACATTCAATACTTCCGGCCCCGAACATGAACAACTGGTACAGCAAATGCACATCCGGCATGTGGTCAACGTGCTGCTGTATATCGTATCCATCATTGTACTGCTATACTTCCTTCGGCTTATTGTGTTTAAAGGATCGCCAATGGCGGCATTTATTGCGGCGCTGGTGTTTACTATTCACCCCATACACACGGAGGTGGTCGCCAATGTTAAAAGCCGAGACGAAATATTATCGCTGCTGTTTATTTGCCTGACCTTCATTTTTGAATTCAAATATCGGCAAAGCAAAAAAAAGTGGCAGTTTGCTGCGGCATTATTAAGCTTTATGCTCGCGCTACTCTCCAAGGAATATGCCGTTACCCTGTTAGTATTATTGCCGCTATCATTGTATGTTTTTGATCGCTATTCCCTGAAAAAAAGTTTACTCGCCGCATTGCCATACCTCGTTGTCACCGGTGTATACGTATTATTCCGTTTGCAGGTTACAGACCCCAACATTGCCCGGGTGGAGCAAAATATCATCAACGATCCATACCTGCTTGCTGCTCCTGTTGATGCTATAGCAACGAAGATATCCACACTGCTTAATTATATTAAATTGCTGCTATTTCCCCATCCGTTATCAGCCGATTATTCTTATAACTCAATTCCATACAAAACATTTGCAAACCCCCTGGTTTGGCTGTCATTAACAGTACACTCAACCCTGATCATACTCATGTTCACGATGATCAAAAAGCGCCATGTAATTGGCTTTGCCATTGCTTTTTACCTGGTCTTTTTAGCCCTTGTCGGCAACATCTTTTTTAATGTAGGCGCGCCGATGGGAGAAAGATTGATCTATCATTCATCCGTCGGCTTTGCCATTGTAGCTGCGTGGCTTATCTGCATGTTATTTGAAAACAGCAAAAAGCCGCAACTTGCGCGCAACCTGCTTACTGCATTTATAGCACTGCTCATCCTGTTATCCGGAGGCGCCACGATCGCCAGAAACGCAGCGTGGAAAAATGATGACACTTTATTTACCACCGATATCAAAACTGTTCCCGACAACATACAGGTCTGTTACAATGCTGCTGTATCCTACGTAAAAAATGCAGATGAAATAACTAATGAGCAAGAGAAACAACAACAGCTTCATGATGCAATAGCTATGCTCAACTATTGCATGAGCATAGACCACACCTATTTCCTTGCTCTCCTCTGCAAAGGGGCTGCCTGGGAGAAAGCCGGAGATGTGGACAAAGCAAAGGCCACACTCGACAGTGCAAGACAAATGAACCCATCATACCCTGCCCTGCCCGGCATATATAAGCACGTATCTGATGAGTACATGCAACAAGGCTGGGCGCTGTATGGGAAACGTGGGCGATATACTGAAGAGATTGTCGAATACCTCAAAGCCATTTCCATAGACTCTCTAAATGCAGATAAGTGGTACAACCTGGGCGGGTCCTATTTTCATAATAAGCAATACCCACAAGCAATGAGCGCATGGCAGCGATGTCTGCGAATAAAGCCTGACCATGCCAAAGCGATTCGGGGCATTAGCTCCATCTCCGGTATGTCGGACAGCATGAGGGTTCAAAAATGAAAACGTGGAGATTTACCTATGGTCAATACTTCAACCTCGCCTCCACCCGCTTCAGATAATCCAGCGAAGCCTTGCTGATTACCTTTCTTTTCTCGGTAAAGGGTATGTACAGTATCTGCCACCACGAGGCAAAGAAAGCCCCCAGGTGTCCTCTGGATATGCGCAGGTATTGCAGCGACCAGCTGAGAGCCGTAGTTACAAAATATTTGAAAGGCAGGTAGCGCCAGGCCACTTTGCTTTTATTGATCCACTGCATCTGTAGTTTGCGGTAGCCCGGTGGGCGTCCCAGCGGCGATTCTTTATGCTCTATCGTTACGCGGTCGTCATAGCCAATGGTATAGCCCGCATCCAGCACGCGGTAAGCAAGATCATACTCCTCCATGCCATAATGAAAATCGGTAGGGTAGAGACCGGTATGGCCTATCACTTCCCGCCTCATGATGTGTGCGCCGCCGGCAAAGTAGTAAGTGAGGAAGCGCGGCATACCCTTGTACTTATCATACTGCTTATGAGGAAAGGCCGTTACCTGCACCTGCTTATTCTCATAATAGATCACCCTAAAGGTGATGATGCCCGTATTGGCTTTTTTAAAGTAAGGCTCGTTGAACAGGCCCGCCAGCTGTTGCAGGTCATCGGGCTTTGTAAATACCATATCATCGTCAATACTCAGCAGCAGGCTACCCTTGGATAAGGGTATGAGCTTGTTGCGCCCCTTGGCTACCCCCAGGTTCACATCAGAGAATATGTACTGTGCTTTCAGCTCAGGATGCGCAGCTATATAATTAGCTACAGCATCATAAGAGTCTGATGAATTGTTGTTGAGTACCAATACCTCTTCGATCACCTCATCCTTATTGGTTTGCGTGTTCAGGTTCACCAGCAGTTCCAGCAGGTCGGCCGGGCGGTTGTAGGTGATAATGAGTATGGAAATACGGTCTGGCATGTATCAGGGGATAAATATACAGAAATCCTGAAACCCTTTGGGCAGCGCAGTAGAAACTGCTATATTTAGGCTATGTTCAGCTACTGGGAGCAGCAGAGTTTTTCTTATTATGACCACATAGTGGTAGGGGCGGGCATAGTGGGCCTTAGCGCTGCTATAGAGCTAAAGGAAAAATACCCGCAACAGCGTGTGCTGGTACTGGAGCGCGGCCTGCTGCCCACAGGTGCCAGCACCCGCAACGCAGGCTTTGCCTGCATGGGCAGCGCCACCGAGCTGCTCGATGACCTGCAACACACCCCTGAAGCAGACGTAGTAGCCCTCTTTGCAGCCAGGAAAAGGGGATTGGAAATATTAAGGACCAGGCTGTGCGATGATAAAATAGGCTATAAAGCCAATGGGAGCTACGAGCTGATCAGTGAGCAGGAGATGGGTGTAATGAATAGGCTGGATTATCTGAACAGATTGCTGCAACCCATAACAGGCAACGCCGCATTCAGGTCGGCGGATAATAAAATAAAGGAGTTTGGTTTTGCAGGATCATATTCACAAGCTCTGATAGAGAATACCTGCGAAGGCGAATTGAACACCGGCATGATGATGCGGGCCCTTACGGATATGGCCATACAAAAAGGCATAGAGATAAAGACCGGGGCTGAAGTAACGGGTTATCACGAGAGCGAGAAGACGGTATCGGTGCAAGTAAAAGACCCTTTCAGAAACGAACTGTGGACACTCTCCTGTGCTACGATCACTATATGCACCAATGCTTTCACAAAGCAACTACTACCCAATGAAGATATTACCCCCGGCCGCGGACAAGTGCTGATCACAGATGCGATACCCGGCTTGAAGATCAAAGGTATCTTTCATTTCGACCAGGGGTTCTATTATTTCCGTGAGATAGATGGGCGTGTACTGTTTGGTGGTGGCCGCAACATAGACTTTGCCGGTGAAGAGACAACAGAAATAGCCCTCAACGAAAAGATACAAGCCGACCTTGAAGAAAAGCTAAGAACGATAATACTACCGGATACCACATATACAATAGCCCAACGCTGGGCCGGCATCATGGCATTCGGGCAAACAAAGTACCCCATTGTCAAAGCCTTATCCGGCAGGGTTTTCGGCGCATTTCGCTTAGGCGGTATGGGTGTAGCTCTCGGCACAGAAGTGGCACGGCAGGTGGTGGCGCTACATGCGGATTCCTGATTTAAGATTATCCCAGTTGCCGTGGTCTTTAGGCCGTGGATAGCAGAAAAAACAGGATGGCTTTAGCCAAAAGTTATAATGGGTGCCTACTCCAGCGACTCCAGCGCAATGCTCACCTCGCCTATAGGTAACCCCATCACATTGTAATAGTCCCCGTTTATTTTCTCTATACCCGTTACACCTATCCACTCCTGTATGGCATAAGCCCCGGCTTTATCAAAAGGTTTATAGTGGTCTACGTAATGTGCTATCTGCGCATCAGTAAGCGGGCGGAAATAAACCTCAGTAGTAGTGCTGAAAGCGATCTCTTTATTGCCCTTGCGTATGCACACGCCCGTTACCACTTTGTGCATCCTGCCTGCCAGTTGCCGCAGTATGGCCTTTGCGTTTGCGGCATCGGTCGGCTTGCCCAGTATATGGTGGTCCAGCAACACCACGGTATCGGCGGCTATAACGGTAGCGTCATTTACAAGATGTAATACTGCATCTGCTTTTTTACGGGCAAGGAACAGCGGCACCTCTTCGCCGGGCATACCCGGCGGGTTCGTTTCGTCCACATCGGCTATCAGTACTTTAAATTTGTACTCTGCCATTTCCAGCAGTTGTTTGCGTCTCGGCGACTGCGATGCGAGAATTATTTTCTGTGCCATTAGTGATAATATTCAAAGTGATAAATGATCAGCGAGCAAATGCCCAGTACCATAATGCCTTTAAGCATACGGCTGGCCCTGTGATAATGCCCTGTTGTAAAATCTTTGCCTATGAAAAACGCCCACGCGCACAAAGGTACTATAAGCAATGTGCCAATATACCCCGGTAGTATGTAATACCCCTTGATGCTCAGTGCCACCGCTGCTATAGCAAGTGGTATGACCGCCAGCGCCATCAAGACCCTGATGAAACTAACACAGTAGGACAGCCCTTTTTTGATAGGCATCGTCATGCAGCCTTCGGCATCGTCGCCTTTATAGTCTTCCATGTCTTTTACTATCTCCCGTATCCAGGTCAGCATAAAGGCAAAATACGCATACACCATTAATACCCACAGAGGTAAAGAAGAACGCGAATGAATCGCAGGAAAAACCGGGAAGGAAAACAGACGGTGCAAGGCAGGCTCATAACCTAAAAGTATAAGTATGGTCAAGGCTGCCAGCAATGACACCGCAATATTTCCGCTCAGGTATTGCTTTTTAAGGTCGGTGGAGTAAAACCACAGCAGCAGGGTGCAGCCTGCTTGTAGCAACAGCCATTCGTAATGGTGGGCCTGTGCGGCCACATAGCCTGCCAGTAGTAATGCTATGACGTTAAGTAGCGTATGCGCTATAATAGCCTGCTTGCGGGGTATCGCCTTTTCCAGCACTACCTTATCTGGCCGGTTGATGGTGTCTATCCTTATATCGAAGTAATCATTGATGATGTAACCTGCCGCCGCTATCAGTAAGGTAGACAGCGCAATACATAAGAAATTAACCGGGCCAAGAATACAGGGCGAGCAAGGCAGCACCACGAATGCCCACGCCAGCAGCTGTGTGAGAAAGATAATAAGGAGATTTTGCCACCTGATGAGTTGCAGCCACGGCATTGGTGATGATTTGGGTATTGTTACTCTATCATTTATAAAAGAACAGTTGCCTTTGCGGGCAACTGTCTTTTTAATTATTTATTCCAGTTTCCGGGGTCTAAGCGCCACTGTTGCAGTGTTGCTTTTTGGTCGGCGGTTACCAGGTTTTGTTCTTCGCATACTTCCATCAACGCCTCGTAGCTGCTGATGGTGTGCAACGGTAATCCGGCCTTTGCAAAAGCCTCATCTGCCACCGGGAAGCCGTAAGTGAACAATGCACACATGCCCAGCACTTCGGCACCCTGCTCACGCAACACATCTACCACTTGCAGGCTGCTTTTGCCTGTACTCACCAGGTCTTCCACCACCACCACTTTTTGTCCTTTTTCCAGTACGCCTTCTATCTGGTTGCCCATGCCATGTTCCTTGGGTTTGGCACGTACATATATAAAAGGCAGCTTCAATAGATCGGCAGCCATTACGCCATGCGCTATGCCCGCGGTAGCCACACCGGCTATCACATCAGCATCCGGGAATTTATCGAGGATCATATTGGCCAGCTCACTCTTTACAAAGTCACGAACATATGGGAATGATAATACTTTGCGGTTGTCGCAGTAAACAGGGGAATGCCAGCCCGATGCCCATGTATATGGGTTTTGGGGGTTGATCTGTAATGCCTTAATTTGCAATAGTTTTTCAGCGAATTGTTTTGGTGTGCTCATAGTGCCCAAACCTACGCCAATTATACAAACCTTCAAAAAACAGCGGTATGAATTTCCTTCAAAAAGTATATTTTAACGACAAACCGCTGATACTCACCACAGAAAGCAGTACAGGTGATGCAGCAACGCAAGGCTACCTTACTTTTAATGGTGCAACTGCCGAAAATATTCAGAAAGCCATGGATGCGCTGGATCAGCCTACCATTACCGGTGCGATCATTACCGATACATCTGAAGATGCCCTGCACAAGCAGTTAAATACGATGTTCAGATCTATTGACGCGGCAGGAGGCCTGGTGTACGATGCCTCGGGCGCGGTGCTGATGATCTTTCGTCGCGGTAAGTGGGATATACCCAAGGGCAAGCTGGATGCCAGGGAAACCATACCCGAATGCGCCCTGCGCGAGGTGCAGGAAGAGACCGGCCTCAGAAACTTGCTGCTTGGAGAAAAAATATGCGACAGCTACCACATATACCTGCAAAAGAAAGAATACTTCCTCAAGCGTACCGCATGGTATAAGATGAGCGGCAGCGCTGCCGAAAACCTGGTGCCACAAACAGAAGAAGACATACTGGAGGCCCGCTGGGTGAGCGAGAAAGACCTGGCACCAATAGCCGCGGGGGCATACACTGCCATTAGGGAAGTACTAAAACTGGCAGGGCTGAACTGGTAGCCGAATGTTTAACTTTTTTGCTTCATTCTCTTAACACCCCTTCAACAATATGGTGGGTAACTTTGGTGTAAATTAAAGGGAAAGATGTCCAGGTATACATCAGTGCAGGGCGGGAAATACAGGTCGCTTTTTTTGCGTAACCGCAAAACGATGTGGCAAATGATACGCGAAACGCTCAGCGGGCGCTACCACATGTCTCTGCTTAGTGTTGGTATCTTTGTTTTTGCTATCGTGTATATCGTTTATCCTAATGATCTTATACCCGATCACATACCCATATTGGGCTGGCTGGACGATCTGCTGGTTGTTTTCTTGTTGATGTGGCGAATGGTGGCAGAGAGCCATCGTTATGTGAGAAGCAAGGCAATGGACAGAAAGGGCTAATATCTTTTAGTTCCTTTACAGCAAAATTTGGTTATTTTTAGCGCATCAAAATAAAGATTGGCCCTGTATGAATAAAGCGATCATCACTTTTTTATTGTGTCTTACAGGTCTGGCTGCCATGGCTCAGCCTGAGTGGCACCTCAAAAAAGATGAAGACGGCATCAAGGTCTATACCGGCGAAACACCCAATTCCAATTTCAAATCCATAAAGGTAGATTGCATTATTAATACTACTGTACCGCAGATCATAGCATGTCTCTGTGATATGAGCATACAAACGGAGTGGGTGTACAATAGTAAGTCCGCGAAACTTGTCAAAAAGATAAAAGACAACGAGTTTGAATTCTACTCAGAAGTGAATGTACCCTGGCCCGGAACCAACCGTGATTATATTGCTCACATCACCATTGTTCAGCAATCTCCGCAACTCACTACCATAGATTCCCACTCCGAACCGTCCGCAGTGCCGGAGAAAGACGGATTGGTAAGAGTAAAGAAATCAACAGCGCACTGGGAGCTTACACCGGTTAATAAACAGGCTGTACATATTGTATATACGCTCACATTCGACCCGGCTGGTGCTGTGCCTGCCTGGCTCATTAATTTGTTCCTCACCAAGGGGCCGTTCGAAACGTTTAAGAAATTAAAGGAAGAAGTAAAAAAGCCAGCGTACCAAAACGTACATTTTGATTACATCAAAGAATAGTCTGCTTATCGATGCAACAGGCGCACCTTCATACTCCTGCCCATCGCCAATATCCGGGAATATATTTGCGTAATGGGCGATAACCGGACCTCCGGCAATTGCGCAGGTATAACTTTTATCGAATTAATTGCCTGTTCATACCGTTCAAGGCATATCTCCATACTGAATTCTGTTGTGGCTAATTGCCGTGCTGCCAGCTGCCGTGCCACCTTGGGTATCGTCGCCATCTCTTTTATTTTGTTCACAGCATCTGCAATATCACCCACATCATATACCCTGTAACATTCGGGAGCTTGCGGATGATGCTCGTAATCTTCTATGCCACTTACTCGTGTACCCACCAAGCCGCAACCAGCTGCCAGTGCCTCCATCATAGCTATAGGCGTTCCTTCAAAGTCTGATGTTAGTAACAGCACATCGTTGGCTGCTAAATGAGCCGCAACCTCTTGCTGTGGCAGCCATCCATAAAAAGTCACTTGTTGTTGTAGCCTTGCCTCGCTAATCTTTTTTTCGATCGTTTCTTTTGCATCACCATCACCGATCACCCGCAGTTGAAATTTTGTATCGCTTTTGGCCAGTTCCACGCATATCTTCACCAGGTCGCCCGCCCTTTTCTGATAATCCGTTATCCTGCCTGCATATACAAGGTTCAGAGTGCCGGCATCGCTTGCCGTAGGCTGGTACGCAGGCAGTTTGATACCGCAAGGGATGGTGGCAATATTTTCGGTGTTGTAGTGTCGCAGCCGCGCCTGTACGGTACGGTGTACCCGCTCCGATACACAAGTAAAGAACGCTACCTGCTGCTGATACTTTGTGGCAAGTGCGTAATAATGCGCCTCATCGCTATGCAGCACACCTATTACGGGGTAAGTAGCGCACATGGCTGTAGCCGATGCCCACACAACCGCATCATCAGATACAATAACAGGCGTACCGGCTGGCAGTTGCGCAAGCAATTTTTTATAAATGAACGCCCGGTATTCAGGAGTGCCAAATTCAAATTCATAACTCACCTTTGCGGAGAGGATGTGTGCCTTGCTGTTTTGCGCAGCTAATAACTGTAACAAAGTCTCCCGTCCCTTAGCCGAAAAGAATGCTTTTTTCGGTTCTACAGTAACGAAATAAACCTCCTTCCCCGCTTCGGCAAAGGCTGTTGCAGCGTCGGCCATCCAGCGGGTAACTCCCCCCCTGTGATAGGGGTGGCACAAAAAAGCTATTTTGTTGTTGCCGCTCATTGTTTATCCAGCCATCGGTTAAAACATATAATGCGCCACGGCACAAAGTCGAATGTGCGCTTGCCGTCCATTATCTCTGCTACATATTTCCGCGCGGCAGTTGCGTCTATCATGGTGCCATCCAGTTTTTTGTAGGCTGCTTCCAGCTCATTACTAAACCATGCTCTGCCTTCTTCTTTCAGCCACACTTCTTCCGGTGTTACAAAGCCCATCTTATCTCTGCGTTGCTCAATGGCTTCGGGTATTACACCGTGCATGGCCTTGCGCAGCACATGCTTGCGTACGCCTTTGTTATACACATACCGCTCCGGCAGGCTCATGTTAAACTCCACAAGCCGGTAATCCAAAAACGGCGTGCGCGACTCCACACTCCACGCCATTGAATTATGGTCTTCGTAGCGTAGCAACCCCGGCAATGGAGTGCTATATAGCTGTTGTACCAGGTTTTCTCTCAGGCTGTGTACATGTTGCAATTCGCCTTCATTTTTCTGGTGTAATACCCAGTCGGCCGGGGAATGTGTGGATAGTCGCAAACGCTTAGGTAGCAGCTGAGTAATGCCTTTACCGCCAGTTAGTTGCGCAGCGCCCAATAAAAATCCCTTGGGCCAGTGCCCTTTTTCGCTTTTATAGTGCCTTGCCTCAACATACAGCGAGCGCCATTTCATTTGTTGCAACATACCTGTGTAGTATGATAGGTCGTTGCCGCCATATCCTGCAAGCTGCTCATCTGCACCCTGCCCGTCTATCATCACTTTAAGCCCTGCGCGATTGGTTTCTTTGAACACCGCCCACTGGCTGAAGATAGATGTGCTGCCAAATGGTTCATCCTGGCACCACAACAGGGTGTCCAGGTCTTCCTGCAATTGTGTGAACGAAGGAAATACCCTGTGTGGATGCGCCTTTGTTTTTGCGATCACCTGCTGCGCGTAGCTCCACTCATCATATCGCGCGTTATCAAAGCAGGCGGTTACTGTTTCTTGCCCTGCATGGTCGCCCTGTGCTTGCAGCAAGTCTGCTGCCAGGCACACAATGCTCGATGAATCCAGCCCGCCGGATAGGCAGGAGCCCACTTTCACATCAGAGCGCAGCCGCAGCCGCACTGAATCCGTCAGCAATGTCTTTAATTGCGTAGCGGCATCCTCAAAGCTGCCCCGCCACTTTGTATTAGGTAATTGATACCACTGTGCTGTTCTTAGTTTACAATCACTATCCGCAAGGTCTATGTGCAGGTAGTGGCCGCCGGGCAGTTGTTTTATTTGTGTGTCAAATGTATTGTCCGTATGCTCTGTAGCGCCTGTGGCAAGGAACTGCCTTGCGCTTGTTTCATTCAGCGAGAACTGAAATCCCGGCGCAGTGCGTATCTGCTTTATTTCAGAGGCCAGGTATATGGCATTTGTTCCGGTATAGTAGCAGAGCGGCTTCACGCCAAACCTATCGCGCACGGCATAGAGCTCCTGCTTCCGCTCGTCCAGCAGTACAAAGGCAAACATCCCATTGAACTTATGCAGGCATGTAGTGCCCCATTGCGCCCATGCGTGTAATATCACTTCGGTATCGGATGTGCCGGTGAATTGATGCCCTGCCTGCCGCAACTCTTCTTTTATCTCCAGGTAATTATAGATCTCACCATTAAACACAATAGACAGTTGCGCTTCGGCAAACAGCATAGGCTGGTGTCCCGTAGGTGAAAGATCAAGAATAGATAGCCGCCTGTGCCCTAAGCCAACTTTAAAAGCTTCGCCGGGGTGCAGGTCTTCATACCTCCAGTGGTCTTTTGTGGAATGTGCGGTGTCTTTGCCTGCCCACACTTTACTTTTGCTGCCGGGCTTCCAGGTAAGGAACCCCTCATCATCAGGCCCGCGGTGGCGTATAACAGATGTGGCATCAATAAGCTGTGCGCTATCGCTCTTACCCCTTATGTTAATTACCGATAGTATGCCGCACATGGTGTTTTAATGGTATAGCCTGCTGTGATTTTTTCAGCGCAGTAAAATTACACAAAATGCCCTGTTATATTACAGGCAAAAGGGTAATTTATCGCAACAACTATCACCTCATAAATGCTACTTTTGTGCTTCATGAAGGTTCTCGCACTCACACATGCCCATTTACATCCCGGCGGGCTATCGCCTGTATCCTGCGAGCGTGCCGACTCGCTGGTGGGTTCGTGGAGCGGTGCGCTGCACTGGGACATTGATGTGGTACATACCGCTGGCACCCAATGGCGGGGTATATGGCCCGATGGCAATGGGCTACAGGTACATATCATTCACCAGCCTGCGCCACCTGCCCTGATGATGAACAAGCCACAATTGTTTTCGTCAGAGATAAAAGCCCTGCTGGCTAAGCAGCAATATGCAAAAGTGTTCGAGCTGGGCATAGCCCGTATTTCAAAACGCGCGCGCAAGGCTTTCTCTGCCAAAGGCCTCGCCCTGCCCTACGAACTGTCAAAGGCCAGACAATGGGGACAGGCATTGGCAAGCAATGAACGGATAAAGAGCAGCAAATACGACCTCATTTTTGTATGCGCAGGTTATGGCGATGAATACCTGCTGGAAACCGGCCTGCTGCTCGCAGAGCAGCAGAATGTGCCCATGGTCGTTGATTTCAGGGACTTGTGGAGCGATCATCACAATGAAGGCCGCTTTACCGAAAAACAAAAAAAGGTGATCCGCAGGCTGGAAACAAGGCTACTTCAAAAAACAGTAATGGTAAGCGTGCCGCAAAAGCATATGGCCACACTATTAAAGAAGTGGCTGAAAGTCCCGGTGTACCTCCTCGCGCACAGCGCCTATACCGACCCTGCCTGGAAGGACGGTCGTGTAGTAAGCAATGAGTTCGTAATGCTGTATGCAGGCAAGCTTTATGCCGATGGCCCAGGCCTGGGTATGCTCATAGATCTCATCAAAAAGCTGGCGGCGGCTCATTTATACAAGCCATTCCGTTGCCGTTTTTTTATAGATGACCCGGATATGCTAAAGCGTATCGCCGATGATAATGGCGTATCGCAATACATGGAGATCAACGGCTGGGTTGCACCCGGCGAACTGTGGCAGAACATGCGCAGCGCGCACTTGTTACTTATACCCGATTCGGGTGTGGCAGAAAATTACCCGCTGCTGCCTACCAAAACATTTCAATACGCCTATACTGGTCGGCAGATATTGTGCCTCTCGGCATATAAAAATGACGAGATGCAGGAATTCCTGGATGCGCACCAGGCGGGCATTGTTACTACCAATGTTGATGATGCTGCAAAGTGGGTAACGCAGCTTTCTTTTGCCAAAGAGCAGTACGAAAAGATGTCCGCCATGAGGAATGTACCACTGCGGGCGCAGGCCGCCCATGATATGGGCATAGAAATTGAGAAAATTATGGCACAGAAGTAATACTTTTATCCCACCTTACCTGACCCCCATACCACTAAAGAAAAAAGTAAAGGCACATGAAAAACTTCGCACTGATAGGCGCTGCCGGATATATTGCCCCGAGGCACCTTGCGGCCATAAGAGATACTAAGAACGACCTGCTGGCAGCTATGGACCGCTTCGACAGCGTGGGCATATTGGATAGCTATTTTCCGCAGGCCCATTTTTTCACAGAGTTCGAGCGTTTTGACCGGCATATAGACAAGCTGAAAAGAAGGGGCGATAAGATAGACTATGTGAGCATCTGCACACCCAATTACCTGCACGACTCCCACATTCGCTTTGCCCTGCGCAGCAATGCTGATGCTATCTGCGAAAAGCCCCTTGTCCTCAATCCCTGGAACCTGGAGGCCCTGCAGGAAATAGAAAAAGAAACCGGCAACAAAGTATTCAACATACTGCAACTGCGCCTGCACCCATCTATCATAGCTTTGAAGGAAAAGATAGACAATGAAAAGAACGATAAACTCTATGACATAGACCTTACCTACCTAACCTCACGCGGTAACTGGTATGGCAATAGCTGGAAGGGCGAGATCAGCAAGTCGGGCGGCATAGCCACCAATATCGGCATCCACTTCTTCGATATGCTGATCTGGATATTCGGCGCGGTGAAAGAAAACATAGTACATGTGGTCAAGGACGATCATGCTGCCGGTATGCTGTACCTCGAAAAGGCACGTGTGCGCTGGTTCCTCAGCATCAACTACGATCACCTGCCTGTAGAAGCCAAGGCGCAGAACAAACGTACCTTCCGTGCCATCACGGTTGATGGCAAAGAGATAGAGTTCAGTGAGGGCTTTGGCGACCTGCACACCCGCAGCTACGAAGAAGTGCTGAAGGGCAATGGCTTCGGGCTGGACCAAGCTATGCCCAGCATCACGCTTGCCCATGGCATCAGGGTAGCTGCGCCCACACCGCCCACCGGCGAGTATCATCCTTTCATTAAATCTGTATAGAACTGCCGCAATGAAAACAATAGGCATCATTACTTACGATTATCCGCACCTGAAGACCGAACAGGTAATGCTGAACCTGCTACAAAAGTATGCTCCATCACAAATGAAGATGTTTGCACTGCCCTTTACTCCGCGCAAGGAAAGGAACATACAAATATCACATCGGCCAAACCAGGCCAATAGCGTGCATCCGCGTAGCATGGCTGATGCTCATGGTATATCCTATACACCCGTTGCGTTCGATCATGAAATAGAGAGTGGCCTCGATTATTATGTGATACTTGGTGCTGGTATTTTGTCTGAGTGGTTTGTAAAAGATAAAAAAGTATTCAATTGCCACCCCGGTGTTATCCCCGCTGTGCGCGGGCTCGATGCTTTTAAGTGGTCTATACTCGAAATGCAGCCCCTTGGTGTATCGCTTCATTTTATAGATGAGCAGGTGGATGCAGGTGAGATCATTTCCATACTGCCCACCAATGTATACGCTACAGATACCATCGAAACCCTTAGTCGCAGACACTACGAGAATGAAATAGCCATTATGAGCGATTTTGAATACCACCTGCAACACCCCGCAAATATCTTTGCAGGTATAGCCACCGGCGAGCCGCACCGCAGGATGGATGCGGCCACAGAAGCCGCCATGATTGAAAAATTTGAGGCATACAAAACAACAATGGCTTACCCTGCAAATCGTTAGCCCGAATTTATCAACCTTGCTTATCTTTATAACACAATTCAATAGAAAAACACTTCACTATGGCGCTCTTCTCCCAACTCGGTAATTACAGAAACTTCGGACTGCTGATAGCCCGCGCGGGCGTGGGTGTTATGATGTTTTTGCATGGCCTGCCCAAACTCACCGGCGGCCCTGATAAATGGATAGACCTGGGCCATAACATGAGCCACCTGCACATTACCTTCTTCCCTGTATTCTGGGGCTTTATGAGCGCCGTTACCGAAACCATTGGCGGGCTGTTTTGTGTGCTTGGCCTGTGGTTCAGGGTAGTGAGCCTGCTTATGATCATCAACTTCATTGTAGCTATCCTCACGCTTTTTGCCGCAGGCAAGGGTTTTATGGGTTCCTCCGAAGCTATTGAGCTTGCATTTGTATTCTTCGGCTTCCTCTTCCTCGGCGCAGGCACTTATTCAGTAGATAAAAGCTGACGAATCGATAACCGGATAATGATCTCCCGGAACAAGGTCCCGCTTCTTCAGCGGGAGGGGTTAGGGTTCTACCTGTCATACGTCAGTGTTATAGGCCTGCCTATATTCTCCTGCCCTCCGCACTTGAGCTTTATATTGTCTATCGTAATGGTACATGGCCCATCCCATTCTTTTATCTTGTCCTTCATCTGGTACGTGAACTCTGTGCCCTGCGATGCCATAGGCCCCCATGTCTGGCCTTTTGAGTTGCTGATGCTAAACGAGTAACTACGCACATCGCAGCCCGCATCCTGCGATATCAGCCTCGGCGCCAGCATGATCACCTCGCGCGATGTATGCGCCTGGCTGATCTGACCTATCAATACCAGCGTACCCGATGGCGCAGGCTCTGCCGGCGCATCAGGTTTTGCCGGTTTGGTTTTTACAGAAGGTGCAGTAACAGGTTTAGGCTTAGTAGCTACTGCGGGTGTAGGGTCTGGGACCGTTGTAGTTACAGCAGCCGGTGTTGTCGCAGGTTTTACAGGCGCAGCCGATCTTACCGCAGGCGTAGTGGGAGTGTATGCCGGTGTATGCCGTGCTGTAGTTGCGGGTTTTATAGGAGTTGTCGCCGGGCTAGGTGTCGAAATGGTTGTCGCCTTTGCAGGTGCAGCCGGGGTTGGTGTAGGTGCTGCTGTTACCGTAGGTGCAGGCATTGCCTTTGCTGTATCTGCCGCCTGTGCCGCCAATTGCTTGGCCTTCTTTTCTCTCTGCCGCTCCATTGCATCGCCGAAAGGGTGGTCTTGCGCAAAGGTGGTTAGTGATACCAGTAGCAAGAAGAATAAGAGAAGGTTTTTCATGTGTATGTGGTTTGGGGTTTCAAAATACGCATCAAAATTTAATATTGCAAAAGGGCAGGATCACTCCGTGGTCACCCATATCATATCGGCATCTTTTTTGCGGATGCTGAGGTAGTAGCCTGCTATTTGTATGGCCATAGGGTCGCCCATGGGGGCGATCATTTCTACCCATACCGGCTCGCCGGGTATGCAGCCCATTTCCATTAGTGTGAGCTGGAATTCACTCTCCTCGTGGCTGGTGATCACCGCCTTTGTACCCGCACGCAGCTTAGATAGGCGCATCACTTTTTCTTCCTGCACTTTCATAGGCGTAAAGGTACGAAGTAATACAGGCAAAAAAAGCTACTTTTGAAGGGCTGAAACCACACATGTCATGAAGGATATTACCACCACAGCAGATGTAGAGCTGCTTATCAATACCTTTTACGATAAAGTAAAAAAGGATGATACGATAGGCTACATTTTTAACGAAGTAATAGGCCGCGACTGGAGCCACCACCTGCCGGTAATGTATAAGTTCTGGAATATGGTACTGCTCACTATACCCGGCTACGAGGGGTACCCCACGCGCAAGCATGTGGAGGTAAACAAGCAAACACCACTTAAAAAAGAACACTTCGACCGCTGGCTGCTGTTGTGGGACAACACTATTGATCACCTCTTTAAAGGAGAGATAGCCGACCAGGCTAAGACCAAGGCGCAGCTCATGGCCAACCTCATACACATCAAGATAGAAGAATCAGCCAAAGAAGGTTTCATCCAATAAATTCTACAGCATTGTTTATCATATCAGGCAATCTTATCGATCTTTTTCAGCGGCGCATATATCCTGTGCAGGTGGTTGTTAAAGATGGCCGCATACACTCCGTCACAGAAACTGAAACTGCCGAAGATCGATACCTGCTACCCGGCTTTGTAGATGCGCATATACATATCGAAAGCTCAATGCTGGTTCCTGCGGCATTTGCACAGATAGCCGTGGTGCATGGCACAGTTGCCACAGTATCAGACCCGCATGAGATAGCTAATGTAAGCGGTCTGCCCGGTGTACAGTACATGATAGACAATAGCAAGCTATCGCCCTTCAAATTCTTCTTTGGTGCACCCTCCTGTGTACCTGCTACTGCCTTTGAAACTGCAGGTGCCACACTCGATGCCGCCGCAGTAGAAACGCTGCTGCAAAGCCCCGATATCTGGTACTTATCGGAGCTGATGAACTACCCGGGCGTGCTGCATGGCGATCCTGAGGTGCTTGCCAAGATAGCTGCCGCAAAGCGAGCAGGAAAACCTGTAGATGGCCATGCGCCCGGCTTGCGGGGCAGCGAAGCCGCAATGTATGCAGCCGCAGGTATCACTACCGATCATGAATGCTTAACCCTGGAAGAGGCGCTGGATAAAATTGCTGCCGGTATGCACATCCTTATACGTGAAGGCAGTGCGGCCAAGAATTATGAAGCCCTTGCGCCCCTGCTACGTTCGCACCCCGATCGGGTGATGTTTTGCAGCGATGATAAGCATCCAGACGAGCTGCTCCTGCACCACATCAATGGCCTGGTGAAGCGTTCCCTGCAAAAGGGCTACGGCCTTTATGATGTGCTGCGTGCCGCCTGCGTGCATCCCGTATTGCACTACAGTCTCCCCGTAGGGCTCCTTCGCACCGGTGACCCCGCAGACTTTATCACCATCGATAACCTCACCGGCTTCAATATACTGCAAACCTATATTGGCGGCGAGTTGGTAGCTGAAAATGGCAAATCTTTGCTGCCATCTATACCTGCAACGGTCATCAACAACTTTAAAGCAGATCGCAGGCTGGTACAAAACTTTGCAGTAGGCACATCTGCTACTGCACCAACCATCCGCGTTATAGAAGCCATTGAAGGGCAACTGGTTACCAATTGCCTGCAACTGCCTGCTAAGTTGGAGGGCGGCTGCATTGTGAGCGATATCTCGCGGGATATACTTAAGATCGTGGTCATCAACCGTTATGAACCATCCGCGCCTGTTGCCATTGCCTTTATCAAAAACTTTGGTTTGCAAAGCGGCGCTATAGCTTCTACCGTTGCCCACGATTGCCATAATATTATAGCAGTGGGCGTTGATGATGCCTCTATCTGCGCTTCGGTAAATGCCCTCATTGATTGCAAGGGTGGCATAGCCGTGGCGCGCAGCGAGGCCAGTGTCGAAGTATTGTCATTGCCCGTAGCAGGCCTCATGTCATTGGGTAGTGCAGAAGAAGTAGCAACTGCTTATACACACCTTAATAGTATTGTGCGTAGCCTCGGTTCGCCATTACATGCCCCGTTCATGACGCTGTCGTTTATGGCCTTGCTGGTGATCCCGTCTTTAAAACTCAGCGATAAAGGATTGTTTGATGGCAGCAGGTTTGCATTTACTGATGTGGAGGTGTAAGCACGCACACCGTAGAGAGGCATTGAATTTGTATCCACTTGTATAGGACAGGCAACACCAATATACCCCATCCCCTCGTGAAATCCACGCAATCAAACTAATCCTTGATTCAGAACATACATCCCCAAACATCCCCACCTAATTCCAACCCAAAATAATTTATTTTCCAAAAAATTTGGCAATGTCAAGAATTGTGTATAATATTGTGTTGTAATTGAAGTAAAGCTCTTAAAAAGTAATGATTATTGACAATGTCATCGAACCGGATGGGGAGAAAATGGGGAAGAAATGGGGAATTTTAATCAACAATTTTCACATAAAACATTGATTATCAATAAAAATTGTAAAATGATCATTTTTTTGGCAAAAAGGGGAATTTGCTTCCCGCAGTTGTTGATAACTTGATTTCAGGGGCAGGCTTTTAAAAGGTAATTTTGGTTTAAATATTCATACGTAAAAAAGTAAGTAACATGGCAGACGACAAATTAAAAGTATTGAAGCTCGCACTCGACAAGATCGAGAAAGACTATGGCAAAGGATCGGTAATGATGCTCGGCGACAAGCAGAGCGACGTTATGGAGGTCATCAGCACAGGCTCCATCGGGCTCGATGTAGCGCTGGGCGTGGGCGGGCTGCCCCGTGGCCGTATCGTAGAGATATACGGGCCGGAGTCTTCAGGTAAAACAACAATAGCCATACATACTATTGCACAGGCGCAAAAGAAAGGCGGTATCTGCGCAATAATAGATGCCGAGCACGCATTTGATGCCAGCTACGCCCGTAAACTGGGTGTGGATGTGGATAATCTCATCATTTCCCAGCCCGACTATGGCGAGCAGGGTCTCGAAATAGCCGATCGCCTCATATCCAGCGGTGCTGTAGACGTGGTCGTTATCGACTCCGTGGCCGCACTGGTTCCTAAAGGCGAGTTGGAAGGCGAAATGGGCGAAAGCAAAATGGGCCTGCAGGCTCGTTTGATGAGCCAGGCGCTGCGCAAGCTCACTGCTACTATATCCCGCACAGGCTGCTGCTGCATATTCATCAACCAGCTTCGCGAGAAGATAGGCGTAATGTTCGGCAACCCCGAAACAACTACCGGCGGCAACGCCCTCAAGTTCTATGCATCCGTGCGCCTCGATATCCGTCGTATCGCGCAGATCAAGGACGGTGATGTGGCTAGCGGCAACCGCACCCGTGTAAAGGTGGTGAAGAATAAAGTAGCCCCGCCATTCCGCCAGGTCGAGTTTGATATCATCTTCGGTGAGGGTATCAGCAAAATGGGCGAGATCATAGATATGGGCGTAGACCTGGGCATACTCCAGAAGAGTGGCTCATGGTTCAGCTACAATGAAAGCAAAATAGGTCAGGGCCGCGATTCTGTAAAACAATTCCTCGCAGATAACCCCGAAGTTAGCGATGCCATAGAAGCCCGCATCAGGGAAGCCCTGCTGCCAACAGCAGTGCCTGCATAAAACACTTAGTAAGTACAAAAACGATAAACGCCGCACTTTGTGGCGTTTATCGTTTCTATAAACTGCTGCTGAAAAACCATTATAGATCGCTGTCGGCTCTTCCTCTTACTACTTTCTGCTATATTTACACCTAACAACTATATTTATTACTTTTGGTTCGCTATTCATCAACGACACTTGATGCTTTTTAAATTTTAATTTTTACTTTTTAATTTTGACAATGTCCCCGGAGCAGTTCTTTGAACTGATGCTGAAAGAATTAGAAGTGCATACCGAAATGCAGCCCTACTATAAATTTCTGGGCAAGCAGTCGTCATGGCACTTTCGCAGGAATTATTTTCTGGAGCGCTTGCGTTATATACAAAAGTATATTGTAGACGGCGGAATCAGGAACATGGATATCTGGGACTGTGGCTGCGGCTACGGCACTACCTGTCTTTTCCTGGCTATGAATGGCATCAAAACCTACGGCACTACGCTGGAGTTTTACTTTGAGACCGTGCAAAAGCGCAAAGACTACTGGAGCCAGTACGGCGACACATCACTCTTTACCTGCACCTACGAAAACCTGTTCGATAACCAGCCCGCACCCAACAGTTATAACTGGATCATAGTACAGGATACCCTGCACCACCTGGAGCCGATAAATGACGCCCTGCAGATATTCAACACCAGTCTGCGCAAAGGCGGCAAAATATTATCAGTTGAGGAGAACGGCAATAATATTATACAACGCATAAAGCTCTACAAATACCGGGGCAATAAGCGCATCATCACCATTTGGGATGAACGCCTGCAAAAAGATATACTCATCGGCAACGAGAATATTCGTAGCCTGGCCAACTGGAGGAAACTGTTCGAAAAGAACGGCTTCAGCATACCGGACTCCATGGTGCAGTACGTACGCTATTATTTGCCCTTCCAGTATAAGTCGGCAGACCCAGAAAAGTTGTTGCAGAAAGAACGGGAGATACAATCCTCAAAAGGTTTCCGCCGCGAATACTTTTTCTTCGGGCTCAACTTTATCGCTGAGAAAAAGTAACTAAAGTAACAATAAAAAAGACCCTGTAGGAGGGCCTTTTAAAATATCGTATTCTGGCTCCTGCCCGGAACCTTATAAAGCAAACAGGAGTTGTTCTCAAATCTCCCTCAATCTTTCCTTATCTCCCTTTATTGCTTTGGAAAGCAATGCTATAGAGCCGAGGCCCATAAGGGTGACGATAGCCATTTGTGGTACCTGGTGCATAGCGATACTTGCGAAATTGGTGAGCGTAAAGCCAAAGGTGGCAATACACAGCAACACGCCTATGAATGCGTATTTAAAGATGCTGTTGTTTACTGAGTTGCTGTTCTTGATCTCTTCCTGCATAACCTTAGCTTGTGTTTTGTGGTGTAAAAATACCATGCCAGATAAAAGTGGGGAATAGTCTTTCGGTAAATAGCGGCAACAGGTAGGTGAATACACAGTTGTGGTAAAGGAGTACCCGTTTTTGAGTATTTGCTTTTGTGGTGTGCGCATTGGCATGATTCTATTTACATAAACGACAAAAGCTAAAAAACATTTTTATGCGTGGTACTAAATATTTGTTAATAGGCGCGCTCGGAGTAGCGGCTGTATTATTGCTCACATCTGACAAGGCTAAGCCTATGCGTGATGAGTTGGCGGACAAAGCCAAGAAGAAAATGGACAAATGGAAGGACAGGCTGAACAAGCTGAACAACACCGCTATGGACTCGGTTGATGACCTGAAGGACATGATAGCTGGTGAAGTAAAGGGCCTGAGCAGCGATGCGCGCGACCGCATTGAAGCCATACTGAACGATGCCGGTAAGGCAACGAGTAAGGTGAAGAAGAATGTAAGCGAGCAGTTGTCTTAAGAGAGATTTAACCGACAGCAGAGAAAAAGCGTGGGCACTTATGTGTCTTCGCTTTTTTGTCTTTGGAAAATTGAGCGCGCTTTGGCTTAATCCTGTATAACGCGGCGGGAGTGGCCGAAACCGATGTAGATGTAGAGATACAACATGCGGGACAGCCGCATGAGGTAGGGCTGCATGAGTACTACTACCACTGTGCTGACAATGAGGTAATAAAAAACGCTGTAATCTTTATAAGAAAGGCCGAATATGGGCCAGTACCAGAGCAGATTGAGGAAAAACAGCATCATGGTGAGGGCGTAGTTGATGCCGCCACCATTGTTGCTTTCAGATTTCATGCGCTCGCCGCATACTTCGCACTCGTCTTTGAGGGCCAGGCACTTGCCCAGCGGAAAAAGGCTTTTGTTGACGAATACTGTGGACTGCCTGCAACTGGGGCACTTCATGGTGAGCAACGCGGGGAGTAAAGCCGGCTTTTTTGAATCTGACATTTGAATGCAAAAATACTGATTTTTGGCTGTATAAGCATATTGATTATCAGCGCATTATAATATGTGTGCCTAGTACCTGAAGCGGATTCACGAAAACTGAACCCTCAGCTATTATGTTTTCCTCGGTTTTTTCTTTGCTGCCGGGAAGAGAACGTTATTCAATATTAGCCGGTAGCCGGGAGAATTTGGGTGCAGGTTGAGGTCGGTGGGCGGGTCGCCCACTTTGTGCTCATAGGCTTCGGGATCGTGGCCGCCGTAGAAGGTCCAGGTGCCTTTGCCGTATTCACCATGTATGTAGCGGGCTTCGTTGGCGGGCTTGTAGTCGCCCATTACCAGCACGCTTGATTTCAATACTTCATTGCGGAAGGCAGTTGTTTGCCCCATAAAGCCTTTGATGGTTGTGGTGTGGTCCTGGCACAGCATAGTAGGCACCGGATCGAACTTGGCAGAGAAAGTAAACAGGGTAAAGTAGTCGCTGGTAGGCACTACATGATACGTTTGCATACGCGGATTGGTATTGTCGATGTCGGAGTATTCGTATACATAGGGATTGGTCTCTAAGCGGAAATCTTTGAATGCAAAGCATTTGGTGAAATCGAGTTTCTGCTGTGCCGCAGGGTCCATAGGGTCGCCATCAAAAGGCACATCGCAAATGTCGGTACCTTCGGCTGCCAGCGCTATATCATAAGTATCCGTGGCAGAACACATGGCAAACATATAACCGCCCCCGGCCACAAAATCGCGTATCTTCTTAGCTACAGCCAATTGCAGTTGGGAAACCTTGTTGAAGCCATGCTTGGCTGCTATGGCCTCCGCCGTTTTCTGGTCGTTCTGGTACCATGCTGTATTGCGGAACTGCGCCCAGAATTTACCATACTGGCCTGTGAAGTCTTCGTGATGCAGGTGCAGCCAGTCGTACTTGGCCAGGTCGTCGGCCAGCACTTCATCGTCATAGATCTTATCAAAAGGTATCTCGGCATAAGTAAGCACAAGTGTCACGGCATCATCCCACGGCTCTTTGTTAAGTGGCGTGTATACCGCTATGCGCGGCGCTTTCTCCAGCTTTATGATATCGCCGTTGTAATCAGGATTTGAAATTTCATTGACGATGCCCACATACTGCCCATCGCTGATGACCTCATAAGTAACACCACGGAGTTTGCAGAGGCGTTCCATGCTTTCCACATTATCCATGCAAAAGCTGCCGCCCTTGTAGTTGAGCAGCCAGTCGACCGCTACATTGGCTTTGAGCGCGGCATAGGCAACACCATACGCTTTCAGGTGGTTGGCCTGGTCATCAGCATCCATTGGGATGAATATTTTGGAGGCCATTGCTGTAAAAGAATAAAGCACAGCCATCAGCAGCACAAACAGGGATCTTATCTTTATCATAAACACGTGTAAGTTACCTATATTTTTTAGTTGTGTGCGGAGGGTAAATGGTTAAAAAAAATGAAATATTTGCTTACGCAATTGTTGCATGACGTAATGAAACCTATATGATCCTTATCAGCAAGGAAAATAACCAGGATCATGCGCTAAAATGACGGAGGCGTGACATGGCAATGACGTTGCCCGAGGAGGTAAAACTACCTTTGCAGGATACACAATACCGATACTATAGACACACATGTACCGCAGTGAAAAACAACATATTGAGCATTTTTGGGTTGTAGGGTTGAACTACAAAAAAACAGACGCCACCATCAGGGGTTTGTTTGCGGTAGGGCACGAACAATACGAAAAGCTGCTGGCAGATGCCCCGGCAAGAGGCGTGCATGATATGTTTGTGCTTTCTACCTGCAATCGTACAGAGATATATGGCTTTGGCGATGATGCAGGCCAACTGGCTGCGCTACTGTGTAGTGGCGGCCATGGCGATGTGGCTACCTTCTCGGAAGTATGCTACAGCAAGAACGGGATGGATGCAATAGCGCACCTGTACCAGGTGGCAGCCGGGCTGGACTCGCAGATACTGGGCGACTACGAAATACTCGGGCAGATAAAGACTGCGGTAAAATATGCAAAGGCTAATGACCGCATAGGCGCTTTCATGGAGCGGCTGGTGAATAGTGTACTACAGGCATCGAAGGCAGTGAAGACACAAACAGTATTGAGCGGAGGCACAGTATCTGTTTCATTTGCTGCTGTGCAGTACATCAAGCAATACCTGGAAACAAATAACAGAACAGAGGCGAAGAATAAGATAGTAGTAGTAGGCACGGGAAAGATAGGCCGGGTAACGTGCCGCAACTTTGTAGACTACCTGCATACGAAGGATATAGTACTCATTAACCGTACTGAAGAAACGGCAGTGAAGCTGGCCACTGAGCTGGGGCTGCGCCACGCGCCGTTTGCAGAGATGGAAGCAGAGCTGGCGAACGCTGATATAGTAGTGGTATCTACCAGTGCGCAAGATCCCGTGATCGTGAAGCAGCACCTGCAAGGGAAAGGCACAAAGCTGGTAATAGATATGTCGGTACCTACTAATGTGGCCGAAGACGCACGAGGGCTGCCGGGTATCACCTTTGTGGATGTGGATACGCTATCGAAAATAAAAGATGAAACGTTACAGGTGCGCAAGGCAGAAGTGCCTAAGGCCCTGGAGATAATAGCAGAGCATATAGCGGAGTTTGAAGCGTGGTACGAAATGCGCAAGCAAGTGCCTGTGCTGAAGGAAGTAAAGAACAAGCTGAAGACGATACAGATAGACCCGCACCTGCTGGATGAAGCAACAACGCCGGTGCAGGACCAGAAGATACAAAAAGTGATCAACACTATGGCTACTAAAATGCGCCGTGATTATACGCCGGGCTGCCACTTCATTACCGCAATAAACGATTACATAGCATAGGATGGGCAGGGTGATACGGATAGGTACCCGCGAAAGCCAACTGGCAGTATGGCAAGCCAATACCGTGAAAGGATTGCTGGCTGATAGTGGCTATGCAGCCGAGCTGGTGTACATAAAAAGCGATGGCGATACCGACCTGAAAACCCCGCTATACGAAATAGGGGTACAGGGCATTTTTACTAAGGCATTAGACATCGCCCTGCTGAATGGCGAGATAGATATAGCGGTACACTCTATGAAAGATGTGCCTACTGTGATGGCCAAAGGCATAGTGCAGGCAGCAGTATTGCCAAGGGCATCTTACAAAGATATATTGGTGCCTAAGAGCGGGACTACGTTTGAACACGGTGATGCCCCCGCACTGATAGCTACCAGCAGTATACGCCGCAGGGCGCAGTGGCTGAACAAATATCCCAACGATAGCATAGAGAACCTGCGTGGCAATGTGAACACACGGCTGCGCAAGGTGGAAGAGAGTAACTGGGATGGTGCGATATTTGCGGCTGCCGGGCTGGAGCGCATCAACCTAAGGCCGGATAATGCGATAGAACTGGACTGGATGCTGCCCGCGCCCGCGCAGGGAGCCATCATAGTAGTATGTGGAGCTGAGGATGAATATTGCCTGGCGGCCTGCGCCAATTTCCATGATGCAGATACAGCGTTATGTGCAGGTATAGAGCGCGATTTTTTACGGGCTTTGCTGGGTGGCTGCTCTACACCCATCAGCGCACTGGCGCAGGTGGAAGATGGATATGTGACCATAACGGGAAACATACTGAGCAAGGACGGCAGGCAGAAAAAAGAAGTGACTATGAAAGCGCCGGTAGCAGATGCTGCAAGCCTGGGCAATGCTGCCGCAACAGAGCTGTTGCAAAACGGCGGGCAGCAGATACTTGATATTATACGCCATGAGCCATAAAATAAACATACTGAGCACAATGCCCATAGCGCAGTCGCTGATAGACGGCGCTGCGGAGCAGGGCGCTTTGGTGGATGCGCTGTCCTTTATAAAGGTGAGCGCGGTGACGGGCGAGAAAATAGAGAATGAGATAGTAGACCTGTGCCACCTGCAGGTAACAGTGGTGTTTACAAGTGCAAATGCAGTAAAGGCTGTAGACGATATAGTGCTTCATGCCGACCCCGAGTGGGAGATATACTGCATAGGCAATAACACGCTGGATGCGGTGAAAAAATGTTTTCGCAACTCTGTGGTAGTGGGCACGGCGAAAGATGCAGCAACACTTGCAGCATTGATCATAGAGCAGGGAGCGGATGAGGTGGTGCTTTTTTGCGGGGATAAACGGTTGGATACTTTGCCGGAGGCACTGCGCAAAAATGACATACCGGTATATGAAGCTGTGGTGTATACCACTAAAGAAATAAAGCAGAAGGTGACGAAGGCGTATGATGGGATACTGTTCTTTAGCCCGAGCGCGGTGAGCAGTTTTTTCAGCGTGAATAAAGTGGGCGAGGATACGGTGTTCTTTGCGATAGGCACTACCACTGCCGATGCCATAAAGAAGCATACCCGCAATAAAGTGATCGTGAGTGAGACAGCCAGTAAAGAAACGGTGTTGAACTACGCAGTAGAATATTTTCAAAAACAGGCACGGCCTGATAACCTATAATTGATGAGCGAATTAAAGAATGACCTGTTATTAAGAGCATTGAAGGGAGAAGCCTTATCGCGCCCGCCGGTATGGATGATGCGGCAGGCAGGCAGGTACCTGCCTGATTACATAAAGCTGCGCCAAAAGTATGATTTCTTTACGCGTGTGCAAACACCGGAGCTGGCCTGCGAGATAACCATGCAGCCGGTAGACCAGGTAGGTGTGGATGCGGCTATCATCTTCTCTGATATACTGGTGATACCGCAGGCTATGGGCATGGAAGTGCTGATGGAAGAAGGTAAAGGCCCGTTGCTGCCTAATGTAGTGAAGAACGCCGCTGATATAGATGCCCTGCAAACCGATGCAGTGGAAGAAAGGCTGGCGTACGTAATGAACGCACTGGCGCTGACGAAGAAAGAGCTGAATGGCCGTGTGCCGTTGATAGGCTTTGCCGGTGCGCCGTGGACGCTTTTGTGCTACATGATAGAAGGCAAAGGCAGCAAGACATTTGATAAGGCCAAACAATTCTGCTTTACCCAGCCGGAACTGGCGCATAAGCTGCTGCAAAAGATAACTGATGTAACGATAGTATACCTGAAAGCGCAGGCGAAAGCCGGCGCTAATATGGTGCAGGTATTTGATAGCTGGAGTGGTATGCTGAGTCCCGCAGATTTTAAGATATATGCGCAGCCTTACCTGGTGCAGATAGCGGACGCGGTGAGCCCTGATGTGCCGGTGACCCTCTTCCCGAAGGGAAGCTGGTATGCACTGGGCGACCTGAGCAGGACCAGCGCTGCAGGTCTGGGCCTGGACTGGAGCGTAACACCACAACTTGCCCGCACAATGACCAATAACAGTATAACGCTGCAAGGCAACTTTGACCCGTCGAAGTTACTGGCACCGATACCGCAGATAAAGGAAGAAGTAAAGGAGATGATAGATGCCTTCGGCACTACAAGATATATAGCCAACCTGGGGCATGGTATACTTCCTAATGTGCCTGTGGACCATGCACGTGCTTTTGTGGATGCGGTGAAGGAATACGGAAATTAAATTCCAAATCCCAATGTCCAAATTCCAGGCTCCAGGTGAATGTTGGTAGTGATAAATCAAAGATCAAAAGTGAAAACCTAAAAGTGTACTATGAGTTTTAAAGAACAATTTGCCGATTATATACATGGCTTGCAGGATACGATCTGTGCGGGGCTGGAGGGCGTGGATGGCAAGGCGAAGTTCATAGAAGATAAATGGGAGCGGCCGGAGGGCGGCGGGGGTAAGACGCGGGTGATAGCGGGTGGAAATGTGTTTGAAAAGGGTGGTGTAAATACCTCCATAGTGCATGGGCCACTCCCTGAAGCGATGCAGCAGTCGTTTAAAGTGCCGGAAAGTAATTTTTATGCCTGCGGCCTGTCGCTGGTGATACACCCGGTGAACCCGTTTGTGCCTACGGTACATGCCAACTGGCGGTACTTTGAGCTATATGATAAAGCAGGGGAACGGCTGGATAGCTGGTTTGGCGGCGGCAGCGACCTGACGCCTAATTATATATTTGAAGAGGATGCTCGTCATTTTCATAGTACACTGAAGCATGCAATGGACCCGTTTGGTGCGGAGTTGTACCCGGAGTATAAAAAGCATTGCGACAGCTACTTTGTGAACAAACACCGGGGCGATGAGATGCGTGGTATAGGTGGCGTATTCTACGACTATCTGCGCCCAAAGGATAATGAGGACGAGGAAAGGCTGTTTGCTTTTCAACAGGCGAATGGAAATGCGTTTCTTGATGCTTACTTGCCGGTTGTGGAAAAGAGAAAGGATATACCTTATACCGAGCAGGAAGTAGAGTGGCAGGAGATACGCAGGGGCAGGTATGTGGAGTTCAACCTGGTGCATGACCGGGGTACGTTGTTTGGATTGAAGACCAATGGAAGAACAGAAAGCATATTGATGAGCCTGCCGCCGAGGGCAAGGTGGTATTACAACTACCAGCCTGCGGAGGGAAGCAAGGAGGCGGAACTGGTGAAGTATTTAAAGCCGCATAATTGGGTAGAGTAAAACTGATATTGACCATTTTCGCTTATGCAATGTCCTCATTTGGATATGCCCAGGTATTTAAAGGCAGAACTGATCCAAAGACAAAAGGCAGTGTGAGTTATTGTGAGTTAAAGATAAATCCAGACAGCAGTGTCTACTTGGTTTTCCATAGTAACTTCAATGAGTCTTATAGTGAATACAAGGGTAGCATAAAAAAAGTGAACGATACTTTATTTAGCATTTATGCGGTATCTTTTTTTTATACATGATATTGGTGAAGATGCTTATAAGGGTTTGGATTTTGAAGGAGATAGTATGTTTGTGAAGAAGATATTGCTCAGGTACGATGATGGGTATAAAATATCGTATGATATCCACAAAAGTCCTGTAGAGGCAAAGCTTGTTGATGATCACTACATCTATCACCTTATGATTCAATTTGACTCTAAGCATTTTCATTTCAGTGACAGTTATGATAGGTACGAAGGAGTGAAATCAAGAGCTTATACAAGCCCGGTTTATGTAGATATTGGGCATTATAACCTCATTGACAGAAAACCTGTTTGGTTTAGGATACCAGATGCGCATAATACTTTTGGGGTGTGGAACGTAAAAATGGATGTGGATGTAATTGTGAAAAAAGATAAGATAAAGGTCATAGCCAAGGGTCCTGAAACTTATGGCACATATTTAATTTCGGAAAAATGAGGATAGGGTGTGGGACACCTACAAAGCACGAAGAAAAATAATAGACTATGAAACTGATAAGAAGGAACAGGATACTTAGGCAGTCGCCGGGGATAAGGGCGATGGTGGCGGAAACGATATTGAGGCCTGCGGACCTTATTGCGCCGTTGTTCATCACGGAGGGTAGTGGCGTTAAGGAGGAAATATCTTCTATGCAGGGATATTACCGCATGAGCCTGGACTATACGGTGAAGGAAGTGAAGGAGCTATATAGCCTGGGTATCAGGAGTGTTCTGCTTTTCATCAAATGCAAGGATGAGTTGAAGGACAATAAAGGCACAGAGGCGCTGAACCCGGACGGGCTGATGCAGCGTGCCATTAAAGCAATAAAGGATGCCTGCCCTGATGTAATAGTGATGACCGATGTGGCGCTGGACCCATTCTCGATATACGGGCATGATGGCATAGTAGAGGGTAATGAAATAGCTAATGATGCCACTGTGGATGTGCTGGCGCGGATGAGTGTGAGCCATGCGCAGGCAGGCGCGGATATTGTAGCCCCCAGCGATATGATGGATGGCCGCATCATTGCGATACGTGAGGCATTAGAAGATAATGGACTTACCAAAACAGGCATTATGGCGTATAGCGCCAAGTATGCTTCCTGCTTTTACGGGCCTTTCAGGGATGCGCTGGATAGTGCACCGGGCTTTGGGGATAAGAAGACCTACCAGATGGACTATGCCAACCGCCGGGAAGCTATAAAGGAAGTGCTTATGGACGTAGAAGAGGGAGCTGATATAGTGATGGTAAAACCGGCAATGGCTTACCTCGACATTATACGCGAGGTGCGGGACAATGTAGAGGTGCCGGTAAGCGCCTATCATGTGAGTGGCGAGTATGCCATGATAAAAGCAGCAGCTAAGATGGGTTGGCTGGATGAGAATAAGGCGATAATGGAGTCGCTGACGAGCATCAGGCGTGCAGGAGCTGATCTGGTTGCTACTTATTTTGCAAAAGATGCAGCTAAGTTGATTGCTCAATAGCCGAATGGCTCAATGGCTCAATTGAGTTGTTTGAATCTGTGTTTCTTTTTAAGTAAAAAAATATTTTGAATGACTACCAATAAAAGCAAAGAATTATTTGAGCGGGCGCAGCGCAGTATACCGGGTGGTGTTAACTCTCCCGTGCGGGCATTTAAGAGTGTAGGCGGTACGCCATTGTTCATGGAGCGGGGCAAGGGTGCGTATATGTATGATGCCGATGGCAACCGGTATATAGACTACATCAACTCGTGGGGACCTATGATACTGGGCCACGCATATGAGCCGGTGGTGAAGGCAATACAGGAGAAGGCAATGCTGTCTACCTCGTTTGGTGCACCTACCGAGCTGGAGTTAGAGATGGCTGAACTCATCAAAAGTATGGCACCCAATGTGGATATGGTGCGCATGGTGAGCAGTGGTACCGAAGCCTGCATGAGCGCACTACGCCTGGCGCGTGGCTATACAGGCCGCAATAAGTTCATCAAATTTGAAGGGTGCTACCATGGCCATGCAGATGCTTTTTTGGTAAAAGCGGGCAGCGGGGTAGCTACCTTTAATATACAAACGATACCGGGCGTAACGGCAGGTGTGTCTATGGATACGCTTACGGCTCCGTACAACGACCTGGCAGCTGTAGAAAAATTAGTAACAGAAAATAAAGGTGAAATAGCGGCGATCATCATAGAGCCTGTAGCGGGCAATATGGGTTGCATCATACCATTGTCCGGCTATATGGAAGGCCTGCGCGCTATATGCGACCGCGAGGGTATCGTGTTTATTTTTGATGAGGTGATGACCGGTTTCAGGCTGGCGGCTGGTGGCGCACAGGAGCGCCTGGGTATAAATGCCGATCTTGTTACTTACGGCAAGGTGATAGGCGGTGGTATGCCTGTGGGTGCGTTTGGGGGTAAGCAAGAGATCATGCAGCATATATCGCCGCTCGGCAATGTGTACCAGGCTGGTACACTAAGTGGCAACCCCATAGCTATGATCGCCGGTTACACCATGCTTAAAACCTTAAAGGATAATCCCGGCATCTATAAAGAGCTGGATGATAAAACAGAAACTCTGCACAAGGGCCTGGATGGAGTACTGAGCAAGGGCGATTTGTCTTACGTCATTAACCGCATGGGGTCTATGATCAGTGTGCACTTCAGCGATAAGCCGGTGAATGATTTTAGCGCTGCGGCATCGGCCGATAATGCGCGGTTCAACAGGTTCTTTCATGCTATGCTGGACCAGGGTATTTACCTGCCACCATCAGCATTTGAAACATGGTTCATCAGCACTGCGCTTTCGGCATCAGATATAGAGCAAACGATAGAAGCCGCCCGCAAGGCTTTGCAGGCGTAGTGCAGCTATTGTTATTGAGCGGTAGCAGTTTTTAATACTTCCTGTAGCCTTTCTTCGAGCAGGTTGCCACGGAGGTCGTGGCCTATTATTTTGCCATCGGGGCCAACGAGGAAATTGGACGGGATAGCCTGCACGCCATACGCAGCAGCTGCAGGCGAAGACCAGCCTTTAAGATCGCTTAACTGCGTCCATGCGAGGTGATCATCCGTTATTGCCTTTTGCCATTTATCTTTTTCGTTATCCAGCGACACACCGAGGATGGTGAAATTCTTATTCTTAAAGCGCTCGAAGGCAGCTACAACATTAGGGTTCTCGCCACGGCATGGGCCGCACCAGGATGCCCAGAAATCGACCAGTACATACTTGCCTTTTAAAGAAGATAGTGTAACAATATTGCCGTTTGCATCAGGCAGGCTGATCTCGGGGGCTGCCATGCCTTCTGTTGCAGGCTGCGCTTTATGCGCCTGCGACTTTTGCTTGATGGCTGCCATTGCATTGCTATAATATTCATTAAAGTCCTTCGACATGCGCGTACCGGGAAACCTGCGTACTATACTTTGTGTGAGCGCCTGCAGGTAGTAATGCTCGGTATTAGGATTGAGTATGCGCGCTGCAAAAATGGCATTGGGTTCGTAGCGGGTAGTATCGGCATAGCGCTCTACAAACTGTGTGAAGTTCAACTTCATATCCTGGAAATCGTTCTTGGCAATGGTCAGCATAGAGTCATTGCCTTTTGAGCGCAATGTATCGAGTACCAAGCTCATAGAATTAAAATCTGCGAGGTGCTTGCGTATAGCCACTACAAAATTCTTCAGGTCTTGCGAAGGTGCAGATCCGGCAACTGTGTAGTTTTCGAGATGGTCCCAACTGGCATCTATCTTTATATTGGTATTGTCTACAGAGAGGAGGATATATTTATTGGGGAAAAAATGCAGGCGGTATAGGCCCGGCTCAGGGGCAATGCCCGATATTTCAAAATGCCCGTCTGATTTGGATCGCTCGGAATCCACTATGGTGATCGCGTCATTGGCGCTTAGCTGCTCTAAGATAACGGTTTGCTCCGGCAGACCATTGATATTCCCTATAACGCTGAACCTGCGGCTGTTGCTGCCACAAGAATAGAGTCCGGTCAATGTGACAAAAATAAAGAGTAAATGTTTTGATCTCATCCAGAGAATTTTTATAGAATGCGCCTAAGCACCCAAAAATAATAAGTCAAACGTCAAGAAATGCCTAAAATTTGTGCTGTGAACGAAAAAGCATGCTATCATATTTTTAATTAAATATGAAAAAATGGCATCATTTTTGCCTTGCAAGGGTGATATACCTTCTTAAAACATCCTTTATGAAACACACCACCCGCAACTTTTTATATGCCCTGCTAGCCTCAATAGCCATTTACGGCTGCTCTAAAAGCAATAATTACATTGCCGCAGATCATACTATTGGTATTGTAGGTAAGGTACGAAGCTGGAGCGGCACTACATCCGGTTATGTAAAAACAGATACCGTGATCATGCCCGACACAAATACCGTAAACTGGGCAACCCTGTTCAGCCGTACTATATCAGATAGTTTCTTTGCTGTGATGGAGGTGAATGGCTTCCAGGTGAGTGTATTTGGCACGCCGTTCAATTATTTTACCACCGACTCTGTAAATAAGCTGATCATTTTTGACACTACATTGTCTGGCTCGGCAAAGAGCATACTCACCTATTACTATAGTCGGGACAGCATGACGTGCGAATATCACCAGGTCACCGGTTACAGTACATGGGCGAAGCAGAATTACCAAGTTAATTACTTACTGCATACTAATTAAGAATGAAATGGCTTATTTATCCATCGCCAGCCTGAAGCCGAGTGATGCGGCTTTGGTGTCGGGCAGGTAGGCTGCACGGCGTGTTACGGCCAGTTCATCTGGTGTGCTGGTATAAGAGCCGCCACGCACTACGTGCGCATTTCCTGATGAAGGGCCTTTGGGATTTTCCACATCATGCTTGGTGCCGTAGGTGGTGGCATAGTAGTCGGCACACCATTCTTCCACGTTGCCGCTCATATCGTAAATACCGATCTCATTAGCTTTTTTGCGGCCTATTGGGTGCACATGGTCTTTGCCATTGCGCTCGTACCAGGCAACATCCTGCGGTAGTTTTTTACCGCTGTATTTTTTGCCGTCTTTTATTTTATCAGGTTTTAC
>Ga0316218_1000926_pt1 | contig 35947 bp, 24 predicted proteins | sample TBH18003metaG_FD_203634 | JGI IMG/M metagenome (GOLD analysis project Ga0316218, IMG submission 203634) | Freshwater microbial communities from Trout Bog Lake, Wisconsin, USA - TBH18003 | ecosystem: Environmental > Aquatic > Freshwater > Lake > Hypolimnion/Profundal zone | place: USA: Wisconsin...
TCCAAACCGTCACCCATGTTCTTCAAACTGAAATTGGCCTCTCCGAAAAGTGGCATGGCGCCAGATTCGCCAAATTGCAGCGCCTTAGTAGAGGACGATGGGCCAAACATTTTTCTAAATACCCTGGGGACGCTCAGCAAGATTTTAGAAGATCGTCACCGGCGTCATTCATGTGGCTGTACAGAAATGATCGCGAATGGTTAGCACAACAAGTTGCGTCGCTTCAGCTCCGCGCAGGAACAAACTACTCGAACGTCCCTTGGGATGCGCGCGACCGGACGCTTGCAAGTCAAGTTCTCCAGGCAGGGCTGGCGATCAAGTTGGCCCAAGGAGCAAAGCGAATAACACTCGGCCAAGTGTGTCAAAAGGTCTCTGGCTTGAAGTCCAAGTTGTCTCAATTGAAGTCATTGCCACTAACCCGCAATGCCATTTCCTCGGTCACGCGATTTGTCGCGTTGGTTGAGTCAAGCGACCTGATCTAGTCGAAACTGCACGACTTTCCGGTGCCCCGCTGACTGGCACAATCGTGAATTTTTCCGATGGAGTCTTTGACGCAACAGGGGATTTCTTAACTTTCGCATCCAGCGCCCGCAACCGGAGCTGTGGCGCAACCACGTTCGCCAGGATTTTGGCTATCGCTTTCGACACACGCGTGCTGCACTTGCGAAGTAGCATTTCCAATTCAAAAACTTCGATGCATTCCGCTGCGCACGCGTCGACAATTCCTTCACCTCTGGCGAAACGACTGAAAGCCCTCCACTTGCCCGCTGTCTGCAGATCGGCTAGGCTTGGAAGTCCGGCTGAGCACATCATTTCAGACAAGTGAGTCCTATCCAAGTTCAGTCGCTGGGCCATGTCATTGACAACGCCGTTGCACGCAAGGTAGGTCTCCCAGATTTCTCCCTGCCAAAATTCTGATCCTCGTTTGGGGCCTGTACGGCCGAAGCGCAGTTCTTGCTTCAGTTGATGCGGTGAGCTCAGCGCGTTCATCGCCTCCTCCGCGGAGTCGTATAGCGCAGCAAGCGCCATAGCGTATGCATCCCCAACGCCTGCCACTACCTTCATAGATCCCAAACTATCCATTCGTTGAAAGAATTGCGCTGGCGATTTCGTTTTCCAAAGGGGCAGATGCTGGTTCAGCCATAACGTTGGTGCTTGCTCACCCAAGCGGTCACTTAGCAGCGGGCGTTGCCCAGTTTTGCTGATACGCAGTCCAATGGATGCCGCGCGGATTGCCAGTTGACTATTGATTTGCTCAACCGGAAACGGCCGATCTCTCAGCAACAAGGCAGAAGATATGTCTACATAGCGGCACAAAAAGCCAGTTTCAGGGAGTTCTGGCACTGCGACGTCTAATGTATTGAGTTTGCCCTTTGTCAGCCAGATGTGTGGCGCTCGGGAGAACGGCAACGGATCATCGACCTGAACCAATGGACATCCATGGACAGAACACCAATCAACCCCAATGAGATGGTGTGTACGCCTGAACCAACTGAAGCGCTGTTCTTTTAAGTCCTCTTCAATGCATCTTTCACAACAAAATGCCCCACGTCGTTGGGTGAGCATGCCAAGCCGCCGCGAATAGGAATGGGAAACATCGTCACCGTGCAAGTGGTCAGTTCCTGCCTTTGATGCGACTCGCAATGCCGGAAGCATAGAGTGATGCCGTGCATATTGCATGGGCGTCATATTTGACAAAACGGCCAATTGATGAAGCCTGGGTATGGCAATAGCGTCCTGACTCTGGGATCCCAGCACTGACTTAATCCACTCATCAGTCTCTTTGGCCGAGGAATGCCCTTCAAGCCACGCAACTCGGCCCTCGTGGCCGACTGCCAGTTCATTGGGCATTGGTGCGACAACCATCATGGTCTCCTTATTAATGTTCTTGTGGGTGAGCGTGACGGGCGCTAGCGACGCAGATCGGCTGTCGTTTTTGGAATGGGCCATCGTGCGGGATGGACTGCGTCAATGGCATCCCATGTGCCCGAGCGCTCGGAGAGATCCAAGCTACCGGTCCACTGTCAGGCCTGACAGCTGCCAATAATTCAACAGCAGACAGTCGCTCTTCGCTGTTACGCTGCTGCGTTACCCAGTCTTCAAGATGTCGTGCTGCGAATGTGGCGTTCGTCCACCCATTGAAACGCGAAAGCCTGGCTCGATAACTCAGGGCTAACTTGTCGGGCTGGATGGATAAGGGGCAAAAGTCAGTCAATTTACACACTCCTTCTCGGTATCAAGTTGTAGGTGTATTGGCTTTAGTGCTGCCAGGGATCGAATGACACAGGCTAGGGCCCGGGCATGCATAGCAGTGCCATCCCAAATGGCAGACAGTGCCTCGATCAATTCCTCATTCGCCCGGACGGCATCAGTCGAAACGCCGACGTCAAACTTTTCAACATAAAGGCAGACTTCCTCGAACAGTCGTGACTGACGCTGCCCGCGTCCCGCCAGGATTCGACTTACCTGTGGCTGGCTAGCTCCAACGGCGCTGGCAATCTGAGATTGCGAGATGCCCTTATGGCGACAGATCTCAGCCGCTCGCAGGCCTCTTGCGGTGATCAACTCTAATGTCATTCATAGAAAATAACATAAAGCATAAACGCATGGACATTGTGGCCGAAAATTGGAAACGAAGTCTGTGGCTAACCAAATGCGAGCTCATCCATTGCGCAGGCCATACTTAGAGGCGTCCTCTCAGTCTGCATAGGTGTCGGTCAGCTTGGCAATTTTGAGATGACTCGGTCCTCAGATCGGGCAGCTATTGAGGATGTGGACGCCCTTGCTGCGGCAAGTCGCCGCATGGTGCTTATTCAACGGAAATGACTGTTTCGCACCAAGATTCCTTTGTCACGACGACCACATTTGGTGAGTCTGGGTCTGTGGGATTGGTTCGATATCGCGAGATGATCTGGCCGAGAGTCTTCATGCTCTTTATGTTTTGCTTTAGCTCAGGAGCGGTGACTGCGCCGTGCTCGTTGATGGCGTGCCTCGCAATAAGGTCATAGGGCTGTCGCTTGAGGACCAACCTGGCACTCTCAGTCAATTTCAGGGTGCCCAGCAAAAAATTGGTTTGCATAATAAATTCTTCCTATTTCTTCTCAATGTCGATGGTGGCCGTTGTAGGGGGCGTTCTTACTCAAGTGGTTTATCCAAGACTAGTGTTGTGCCCAAAGCTGCAGCCTAGTGCAGCCGGTTTTTTTGGCGAGTAGGCCGTGTCTTGCGAATTCCATGCAGGTCATGGTTGCGGTAAACGGTCACCACAGGGCCATCGTTTGCAACAAGGGCATGAATGCCCTCACAAGCCTTCAGATCAACACCATGAGATGCATAACGGGCAACCTCCTTTCGCCCGATGACGCAAAAGGTAAGGCCTTTCGCATGAATGCGGCGTCCATACCTCAAGACCTGGGCAATCGCATTTGTCGGTATTCCCCGCTGTTGCATGCGCACTGCAGCATGTGCGCTTACTGGTGTTTCCTGGCATTGCTGTGATGTGACGGTAGCTGTTGTCATTCGAGGCTCCTGTTGGTTGTGCAAGAGTTATTGCGATCTTCGTGCCAAACCAATTTGAGCTAAAAATCCAATAAGATCAATTACTTACGAAAAAACAACCTTGTCAGATTTGTAAACTAAATTGCATTAAGTAAAAAAATTGAAATTACAGCAAGTCTGACGTTGCTGGCGGGTCCACGTTCTTTAGCGCACGGGCGAAGTCAAGCTGATCTTGTCCTACCGTCCATTCCACCTGACTAGAAGCTTCATGGGGACAATTCGGAAGCAAGTTGAGCACAAACCTTTCGCCGATCATTTGCAGTAAATTTATTTACATGTTCGCATTTTTGTTTATGATGGCCAGATGGCAACTCAAAACTGGCTCGTGTCTTGGATAGGAAGTGCAGATCACTCTGCAGCCGAAGGAACCATAGCGTCTGGAGTGGGGCCCATCGCGTCTGCATTGCTTGGAGTGACGCGGTATGACCGTGTGTGCCTACTAACAAATTTCGGTCATGAGCGTGGTAAGAAGTTTTGCGAGTGGCTTGAAAGCAAATGCGGTTATGACGGCAATGCTGTGGACCTTCAGGAAATAGAACTGATCAGTCCGATTCACTACGCATCTATTTACACCCAAGTCAGCAAACATTTGAAAGACCTGGGTCTGCCCCGCGACGATGTCACACTCACTTTTCATCTGAGTCCTGGCACGCCAGCTATGGTGGCAATATGGATCATGCTGGCGAAAACTCGCTTCCCAGCAAAGTTGATCCAAACGTCACGCGAAGGCGGCCTCGAATCAGTCGACTTTTCGTTCGACCTTGCTAGTGATTTCTTGCCCGAATATCTACAGCGTAGCGGCGAGCGCATAGAACGGTTGGCTCAGGGTCCCAAGGAAAGTACCCCCCATTTCAACAAGATCGTTCACGGTAGCTCATCAGTAAAGAAGCAAATTTTGCTTGCCCAGCGAATTGCCGCCCATGATGTTTCGGTCTTAATCCTGGGTGAAACTGGCACAGGCAAAGAACTTTTTGCCGAGGCAATCCGGGAAGCCAGTGACAGGGCCAGCAAACCCTTCATTACAGTCAACTGCGGAGCGATCGCCCCCGAATTGGCAAACTCAGAGCTGTTCGGACACGTCAGAGGCGCTTTTACTGGAGCGGTTGGTAGTCGGAAAGGCCATTTTCAGGAGGCCAACGGAGGCACACTCTTTCTGGACGAGGTGGGAGACTTGCCGCTGGATAGTCAGGTACGCCTGCTCCGCGCGATCCAAGCTAAAGAGGTAACGCCGTTGGGCGAATCAAAGGCGGTGAAGGTGGATGTGCGCATCATTGCTGCGACCCACAGAGACCTCGCGGCGGAAGTCAGCAACGGTCGTTTCCGGGAAGATCTGTTCCACCGCTTAGCCGTAGGTATTTTGCGATTGCCACCCTTGCGCGAGCGCGATGGCGATGTTGATCTGCTGCTAGACACCTTCCTGGCTCAAATCAATGCCGATGCTCGTGGCAAGCCAGAAGTCCAAGAGAAGAAAATTTCCGTTAATGCAAGAAAAATTCTCAATAGTCACGCTTGGCCGGGCAACGTCCGGGAGCTTTATCACACACTATTGCGCGCCTCCATTTGGTCCCTGGGGCCAGAAATTCTTCCAGGTGACGTGGAATCCGCACTTCTGCAAATACCCCAGAAGGGTGATGCAGTTCTCGGCCGTCCATTTACGCAAGGCTTTGATTTAGAAGGACTTTTGAACGAAGTATCGAGCGACTACGTGACGCGCGCCCTCAAACAAACTGGCAATCGCAAGACTGCCGCTGCCACACTGCTCGGCTTTTCGAATCATCAAACGCTGGGTAATTGGATCAAAAAGCTTGGTATCGAAAACAGCGACACTTAGGGAATAGGGAGGTTGGTACGGTTCTCGCAAAACAAAAGGCATGACTGCCACGAAACCAGACCAAATTTTGATGCTTGACATTAAATCGTTGAACTTTGAGCCACTTCGTGCGGCTTGCCCGGAACTCGCCAATATGGGCGGGTACGCGGAGCACTACGCTCATACCGACCCGGAAAGCGCGCTGGTCAAGCTGCGGAATTTTGCCGAGCGACTGGTAGACCGTATCTATTTGAAGCTGCGCTTGCAGCGCATGCCTCAGTCCACCTTTGTCGATCTACTTCATGACGCCAGCTTCAAAACGGTAGCGGCTCCCCAGGTGCTCGACAAGCTGCATCTCTTACGCCGGATTGGAAACCGAGGAGCTCACGGCGAAGGCGTAGAGGCCGCCGATGCGGTCCGTTGCGTCAACGAGGCCTGGCAACTCGCTCGTTGGCTGCACGTGAGTTTCATGGGTGGAAAGGTTGATGATTTTGCAGCGTTTAAAGAGCCGCCTGCCGAGGGCATTGACACCAAGGCCGAGTTCAAGCGCAAAGCGAAGGCGCTTGCCGAAGACAACGCCATAAAGGAAGAACGCCTCAAGCAGGCGCTTCAGGAGCTGGACGCACTACGTTCCACGGACAAGGCGACCGCAGCCACAACGCCATCACCGGACGCTCAGCCAGTACCGACAGTGGTTCAGCTCGTGCAAGTCGGCGAGACTGCCACGGCAGTGGCCAATCAATTGCGCTTTAGCGAAGACAACACCCGTAAGTGGCTGATTGACCGGGACCTGCGCATGGCCGGTTGGGATGTTCCCAAAGGCATTGACAGCAATGAGGCAGTCGGGCAAGAGGTAGAGGTGTTGCACCAAGCCACGACGACTGGAAAGGGATATTGCGACTACGTGCTGTGGGATGACAACGGAAAACCGCTTGCCGTTGTCGAAGCCAAGAAGACAGTCGTTGATGCCCGTGTTGGCCAGGAACAAGCCAAGCAATATGCTGACGGGCTAGAGAAGACGCACGGTCAACGGCCGATGATTTTTTTCACCAACGGCCATGACATATGGGTTTGGGACGACGCTGGTGGCTACCCGCCCCGCGCCGTCTATGGTTTCTACTCAAAAGACACGTTGCAGTACCGTGTCGGATTTCAGCGTCGCGAAAAACTCGATCTGATCAAAGACGTTCGCCCCGATGCGGAAATCGCCGGTCGCTTATACCAAATCGAGAGTGTCACCCGAGTTGCCGAGCGTTTCAGCCAACGCCACCGTCGCGCCCTGATAGTGCAGGCCACCGGAACCGGAAAAACCCGTGTGGCCATCTCTCTGGCCAAGTTGCTGATCGACGCGCGCTGGGCCAAGCGCGTGCTTTTCCTGTGTGACCGGAAAGAACTGCGCAAGCAAGCCAAAAACGCGTTCAATGACTTCGTCAAAGAACCGATCTACGTCATCGGCCAAGCCAACAGCATCGGCAAGTTGGACGCCAGAATCTACATTGGCATCTACCAAGGGCTTATCAACGACTACGAGTCCTTTGATGTTGGCTTCTTTGATCTGATCATCGCCGACGAATCGCATAGGTCCATCTACAACCTCTATGGTGATCTCTTCAAATACTTTGACGCATTGCAGATTGGATTGACTGCCACGCCTGTAGAAATGGTCAGTCGCAGCACATGTCAACTTTTCGGTTGCGATTACAAGCTCCCCACCGCCAACTATCCACTCGAACAGGCCATTACAGACCGCAATTTGGTTCCCTTCCGCGTGGTAGCCCATACAACCAAATTTCTACGTGAGGGAATCAAAGCTGCGCATCTGTCAGACGAGCAAATCGCCCAAATGGAAGATCAGGGCATTGATCCGAACGACTTGGATTTCGATGCCAAGGATATCGACGACGCCGTCTTCAACAAAGACACCAACCGTGTGATCCTGCGCAACCTGATGGACAACGGCATACGCGATGCAGACGGTCAACTCCCCGGCAAGACCATCGTTTTCGCGCGCAATATCGACCACGCTCGCCTGCTGGCGGAGTTGTTCGATGAGATGTACCCCCAATTTGCAGGCAAGTTCTGTCGCGTGATCCATTCACAGGAACCACGCGCCGAGGCCCTCATCGACGAATTCAAGGGAAAGACCGGGCTGAGCATCGCCATATCGGTGGACATGCTGGACACGGGAATCGACGTGCCCGAGGTGGTTAACCTCGTCTTCGCCAAGCCGATAAAGAGCAAGGTCAAGTTTTGGCAAATGATCGGTCGCGGCACCCGCTTGTGCAAAGACCTCTTTGGACCTGGCCTGGACAAATCCGAATTCCTCATCTTTGACCACTGGGCCAATTTTGCGTTCCATGATTTGAATGCTGATGAAGTCGAACCCAATGTCCCCAAGCCTCTGACACAGCGACGCTATGAAGCTCGCATCGAGTTGGCAGCCCAGGCACTTGCATGCTCCGACATTTCTGCCTTCGATGTGCTGGCCAAACAGCTACAAGAGGACGCCGTGGCTCTGCCCGATGGCGCCATCTCAGTGCGTGAGAACTGGCAGGCCGTCAGCCAGGCGCGCGATGCCGCGCTGGTGCACCACTTCGCTCCTGTCACCCGTCAGTTGCTGGCGGAAACCGTTGCACCGTTGATGAACTCCGTTGATGTGCGCGGTCAGGGCGATGCCTTGCGCTGGGATCTGTTGCTCGCGATGGCAGAAGCGTCTGCCATCACCAAGCCGGGCCAACCCAATCTGCAACGTGACACGGTCTTGGAGTGGGTCAACCGACTACCTCCACACCTGAACCCCGTACGCGCCAAAGCTGCCGAACTGATCAAGATTCGATCAGACGCATTTTGGAAAAGCCCCAGCTTTGCCGAACTGGACGCTATGCGCTTGACATTGCGTGATGTGATGCAGCTTGCAGACGCCCCAGTCCGACCGCTGCCACCACTGGTCACCAGGATCGACATCCATGAAGATGCTGCGGAGTACATCGTTACACCAAGACCCAGCAACATTAAATCGGTGGACTTTGGCATTTACCGCAAGGCGGTGCAGTCGGCATTGGAGCCGCTTTTCGAAACTGATCCGGTATTGCTTAAAGTTCGCCGTGGCGAGGCCATCAGCCCGGAAGAGTTGGACCGACTCAACAGCTTGCTGCACACCCGCAACCCTGATGTTGACCTGGCTACGTTACGAGAGTTTTACCCCGACACAGCCATCCCCGTCACCCAAATTCTGCGTAACATCGTTGGGCTTGACCACAAAGCGGTGGATGACAAGTTCACAACCTTTGCCCAGCTGCACGCACTTAACAGCCAGCAACTTCGCTTTCTCGCTCTGCTGAAAGAGCACATTCGCCAGTTCGGCGCAATTGAAGTGGGCCAGCTCTTTGATGCTCCCTTCAATACCGTGCATGCACAAGGCCTGGGCGGCGTCTTTCCCATTCCACAACAGCTTGACGAAGTCGTGCGCCTAGTGCGCGGCTTTGGCGAACCGATGCCGCCTAAGCAACAACCGACAGCGCATTGACACTGTCAACAAGAAAAGAAAAGTAGAAACACCATGATTACAGGCGACCTCAAGAACCGCATCGATAGCCTCTGGACCGATTTTTGGACAGGCGGCATCACTAACCCCCTCACGGTTATCGAGCAGATCACCTTCCTCATGTACAGTCGCCTGCTGGACATGCAGGAGCGCAAAGACGAACAGCGCGCAGCCGTCACCGGCAAGGATGTAGCCAGTCGCTTTGGCGAGGCAGATCAAAACTGCCGCTGGGGAAACTGGCGACATCTTGGAAGTTCCGAGATGCTGCCTCATGTGCGAGACCGTGTGTTTCCGCATTTCCGTCGCTTGGCTGAGCGTAGCACCGGGCAAGGTAGCCAGTTCGCCGCCTTTATGAAAGATGCCCAGTTGATGATTCAAAAGGAATCATTGCTGGTAAAGGCAGTCAACGCCGTGCAGGACTTGCCGCTGGAGCGTGGCGAAGTACAAGGTGACCTGTACGAATACTTGCTCAGCAAGCTCACCACCGCTGGCATTAACGGCCAGTTCCGTACACCCCGCCATATCATCCGAATGATTGTGGAGCTGATGCAACCGCAGCCCACTGATCGAATTTGTGACCCGGCATGCGGAACCGCCGGTTTCTTGATAGAAGCCTACGAATACCTTCTGCGGGAGCACAGCAGTGCTGCTGGCCAGCATGTCGAGATGGTTGATGGGGAAAGACAGGTTACTTACAGTGGTGACCTGTTGAGCGAACACCGCAAGCATATTGACACCGATATGTTTCACGCTTACGACTTCGACGCCACCATGCTGCGTATAGCGACCATGAACCTGGTGATGCACGGTGTGACGCAGCCCGATGTTCACTACCAGGACACGTTGAGCCAAGGTTTTGAAGAGCGCCACCCCAAAGGTTCCAAGAATGCGTTTGATTTGATTCTTGCCAATCCGCCCTTCAAGGGAACCCTGGATGAGCTGGACGTAGCACCTGACATCCTGCGAACGGTAAAGACCAAGAAAACCGAACTTCTCTTCATTGGACTCATCCTGCGCATGCTCAAGCTTGGGGGCCGTAGCGCCACCATCGTGCCAGATGGTGTGTTGTTTGGTGCCAGCAAGGCCCATGTGCAATTACGCCAACATCTGATCGATAGCAACCAATTGGAGGCGGTGATCTCGCTGCCATCAGGAGTATTCAAGCCGTATGCTGGTGTGTCCACCGCTATCATCATTTTTGCCAAGGGAGGCAAGACGGAGAACGTGTTCTTCTATGACTTGCAGTCGGATGGCCGCACGCTAGATGACAAGCGAAATCTGATTGGAGACGGAGCGGGTGACATGCCGGACGTCAAAGTCAGGTACCTGCAATGGTGCGAAGGAAGGGGTGACTTTAGCGATCGAACGGCAAAGGCGTTTGAAGTCCCTGCCGAAGACATTCGAAAGCATAGTTATGACCTGTCGATCAATCGATACAGGAAGCAAGCACATGTGACTTCGGTTCACGATGATCCCAGAAAAATATTGAAGCTGCTGCAATCTGCGGAGGCGGAAATCCTGAGAGATTTGAATGAGCTTGAGGAGTTGCTTGGATGACCGTGAAACACGTTCGTTTGGGGGATGTGGTTCAAATCAACCCGTCTGCAAGATTTAGTGATTACACCGAAGATCGAGTCTCGTTCGTAGCGATGACCGATGTGAGTGATGCAGGCCGTCTCTCTAATGTGCAGAACCGGATGACGGCTGAAGTTAGTAAGGGATACACGTCATTTTGCGAGGGAGATGTGCTCTTAGCAAAGATCACTCCTTGCTTCGAAAATGGGAAGGCAGCCGTTGCATTGCAACTCCCGACTCGATTGGCCTTTGGCTCAACCGAATTCCATGTCCTTAGACCGAGCGAAAAAATAGATACGCGATTTTTGTTTCATTTGATCTGGAATCCTGAATTTCGGCGCCAAGGTGCGTTACGAATGACAGGATCCGCAGGACAAAAGCGTGTTCCTGCGGCCTTTCTTTCTGACTATGAGGTTGCATTGCCGTCGTTGCCTGAACAGAGACGCATCGCGGTAATCTTAGATAAGGCAGATGGCCTACGTCGCAAACGCTTGGAAGCCAATCGCCTTGCAAACGAATTCCTCCGAGCATGTTTTAGAGATATGTTTGGAGATCCTGTAACAAATGAAAAAGGACTCCCGGTGCATCAGCTCGGCGACGTTTGCCGCTTCTATGCGGGGAACAGTCTTCCAGCCGGAGAACCCTTTGATGGACAACTTGGCGGTTTTTTGCACATCAAAGTTGGGGACATGAATTTGCCGGGTAATGAGACGGACATTCAAGTGGCACGTGAATGGTCCAGCAAAGGGTCTGGGGCGATCATCGCACCTGCTGGCACCATACTTATTCCCAAGCGGGGTGGCGCGATAGCGACCAACAAGAAGAGAGTGCTTTCGCGGCCTTGCGCTCTAGATCCAAACCTTATGGCCATTGGTCCTGGTGATGGACTTAGGCAAGAGGTACTACTTGAGTGGTTCAAACAATTTGATCTGACCTCGATTACCAGTGGGAGCGCAGTTCCACAGCTAAATAAGGGTGACTTGGCCCCATTAAGAATCACAGTACCACCACTTGCTATGCAGGATAGGTTTGTTGATGTGTCGCGTAAGGTTAAGTCAGCAATGGTTAGGCAAGGAGAACAGTTGATGTCAATCCAAGCCATCTGCGCCGCACTTACTTCGAATCTCCTTGCAGTCTGACCGATGACAAATCTTATTAAAGCGCTATCACTAAAGAACTTCAAAGGCTTCTCCGACGAAGTACACATCGAGTTGCGCCCCATCACTTTGCTTTTTGGCGCCAATAGCGCCGGTAAGAGTAGTGTGCTGCATGCGCTGCAATATGTTCGGGAAATTCTGGAGCGCAACAATTCCAACGCAGATCGGACGCTTCAGGGCGGGAATGCGGTGGACCTCGGTGGTTTCCTGAATATCCTTCACGGGCGCACAGGTGCCCTGGAAGCGGATCCAAAGCGCAGATTAGAGATTCAGGTAGAGATGTCATTGGGCAACTCGTCCATACCTGAATTGGTTCCAGACGCCTTTGAAGATTGGCAAACCACTGACAATGAAGTCTTGTCATTCTATGAAGCGCTGCAATCTATTCGCAGAAGGGTCACAACAGTCAGCGTGCGCCTGATCGTGGGTTGGAATGGTCTGCGCGACGAGCCAATTGTCGTAGGTTATGAAATTGGAACAAATGGTGATTGGTGCGTCAAGTTAGAAGCATCTGCCGATGGCCGTGACACTCGCATGCGAATTAACCGTGGCAACGAAATTTTCATGGAAGATCGCCCAGACGCTGACGCACTGTTGGAGCGGTTCGAAGACTGGGTCAATCCCCTCGACTTTGAACCTGAGTTAGAAGTTGATCATTCCAACGGAGATCATCCAATTCCGACAGTTTCAGAAAAAGAGTTGCATCCAACTCAGCGGGCTTCTGTGCTTCCGGAAATATTCTTCGCTGTTCAAGAGGCCGGTATGGAGCGACCTGGGGATGGCTTACGGTCTTGGTTGAATGGCTTTAATGGGGCCATGCCTCGCCTGGACCGAATGCTTTTCATTCCAGCACCAGGCGCGAAAGGCGCCGCGAACGTCTACATCGCTCGCGAGTTTACGGCGTTCTTGTCTTGGCTGACTATTGGACCGGCGATGCTCCTGCGGGAACAGTTACGCAACTTGCGTTATATCGGCCCGCTGCGCCGAATCCCACCGCGCGGGTTCGACGTGTCGCTCACCAAGAGCGAGGCCGCATGGTCAGATGGAATGGCCGGCTGGGAAGCTTTACTTAGTGGCCCGCAAAGTTTGGTCGACAGTTGCAGTGATTGGATGAGTCACGCGGACAAGCTTGCTACCGGATACGCAATTTCCCGAAAGAGAGTTCAAGAATTCGAGCTAGGCGGTGCATCACCTTTGCCGCGAGGCCATGCTCGAAATCGACTGGAGCTCATGGATGTATCCAATCTTCCCCATCAACCGCAAGATGTTGGCGTAGGAATTTCACAGGTCCTGCCAGTGGTGGTTGCCGCCCAAGATATCAGCGCGAGCGTGGTGTGTATCGAACAACCAGAGTTGCACATTCATCCGCAGGTGCAGGTAGGTCTGGGTGATTTGTTCATTGACGGGGCATTGAACAAAGGCCTGTCATTCTTGATCGAGACGCATAGCGAGCATCTGGTGATGCGTTTGCAGCGGCGTATACGGGAGACCAGTTCAGGAGATCTAGAATCGGGGCAAAGCCCTTTATTGGCTACAGACGTCAATATCATCTACATCGATCGTGATGACGTCGGCAAGGTAATCGCCGTTGAAGTTGGTTTGGATTCGGATGGAAAGTTCACGGATCGGTGGCCACGAGGGTTCTTTCCAGAACGAATGCGTGAAGCCCTGCCAAAAGATGTTCGAGATCGGATCATTGCAGCTGCAGGCAAAGCGTCATGATCTACGAATACGCCTTAGATCCCAAGCTTGTTGTGGATTGGGCGGTCAATCGCAAAGGGAACGTTGTAGGCCAATTTGGCATGGACCAACGACGCCTTGTCTCAGATTTTCCTCAAAACTGGGCCGGTGAAGTCATTGGAGCGTTCTATGAGCACTTCGGCTATGACGATGGATCACTGGAATTTCAAAATGCACAACCTGAACTGCAGTCTTACGTTCAGTGGCTTTCAGAGTTCACGTTTCCGAGAGATGTAAAGCGATCCGGTGATCAGCCTTGGTTCTCTGAAGCAATGGCTGAACATGGTGAGTATCCCTTCTACGCGATCATGACAGCGAAAGGCAACGGTGTTGAGTGCCGTCAAGTAATAACACCGGATGTGGTGGACGACATTCGGGACGTCCGTTGGTATCTGCCGACGATCTCGACAACAAAGAAGTCTGCAGAGGACTTGGCAACTGTGATGGAGCCGATGTTGCGTGGTGCAACGTACATCGTGTTGGTGGATCCATATTTCGATGCCTCCGATGCACGATATCAAGCAAGCTTTTCTGCGTTGATTCGACATGCTTGTGAGACACGGGTAAAGGGACGTGGCTTGCCCAAGCTCACAGTAATGACCGGCATTGAACAAAAGCACAAGCCCCATGAAGGTGAGTTCACCAGAGCGGCAATGGTACGAGTCGCTGATGATCTTAGGGTCAAAGCTCTGCGCGATATTCCTAAGCTCTTGCCTGCGGGTATGAGTTGCGACTTCTTTTGCTTAAAGCACCCTCCTGGCGGCGATCCACTTCACAACCGGTACGTCTTGACCGACATTGGTGGAGTGATTGTTCCGTATGGCTTAGCTGCATACAAGCCGGGTGAAGTACACGAGGCAAAAGATGATCTGATGCCGATGCCTAAAGGCATTTACAGTGAACGGCATCAACAGTATGTCAAGAAGGTTGGCATCGACATCGTGCTTGGTCCGATTCCGATTGTTGGTAGTGCGAAGTAGCTTTGAAACTAGGGACAAGTCTCGATGGAAGTAACAACGCATTGGGTCAAGCCGCCAACAGCCATTGGAGGACTTGATCACTTGGGCACACAAGGCCCATGCCTCGCCATTTACGCTCAACTTCTGCCCGGTATCACGAATGTGACGGACCGAGCCCGCTATTACTCCTTGTATCCGTGGTTGGTTTGGTCGTTTGATCTGCGTTTTCCGACTGCGGATGCTGATGCCTTTATCGAGTACTTTCGACGCGCTGATTGCTTGTTTACATTGATTTCGGAGCGCCATTCGCGGCAGACAGATCACGATGCAGAGCGGCACGGTGCTGCAATGGTCGGCCGTATTCAGCTGTTGCAGGCATTGGATCGACTAGAGCAAGGGCAGGAACTGCGCTTGTCTACATACACCGACCGTACGGAAGGTAACGCCCGGCGCTACTTTATGAACCGTCTGGGTGGCCTGGGGCAGTATTACGCCGGTACATTGGCCCAACTGGAACTGATGGATCCGTCGGCAAAGCCTTGGATCAAATTCACCATTGAACGGGGTCAGCCCATGGCAGAGGCGGTGTCGCAGACGGTTCCAGGTGATTTGTTTTGGACCTTGGTGCAGTCAGATGTGGTGGCACTGGCTGACCTCGACAACTTGGCTGGGTTTTGTGCCTGCAGTATTGCGTCCGGAACGCCTGAGCATGATTTGCTGACGGACATTTTTTTTGACCGCGCCAAAGCCTTTGGGGCACTCGGCGAGCAGCGTCGTCAATCGCTAGCACTCATACTGCATCTTGCGAACTGCTTGCGGACTGAATGCGAACAGGATCTGAATGAGCGCGTTTTCCGAGTCGTTGCCTATTCAGGAGTTCTGCCTGGCAAGCTCTCATGGGAAGTTCCGCCCTCGCTGGAACCAACTCGGAGCGCATGGGCACTCTACGAACGAAACGACTTGCTGTCGGTGGTAATGCAAAGCGTCTTTTCCATGTGCTTGCAGCGGCTTGATCACGCTGAAACGGTGGGCGTAAGTGGCAGTGCTACCGTTGAAGTCTTTGCGGCGGCTTTAGCAGCGAGTGAAGAGGCCCAGTTCGCCTACTCGAATATTGCGGTGGAATCATTCGGAATTCTTTGCCGGCGACTGACCGATGCGGGTCCACAACTGTCTGACTGGGAAAATCAGGATCACGAATTCCAGCTCACTGAAGACTTGGCCAAAGATGTCACTTTGAATGTCGATCTGGGTCGTCAGCTCGAGATTGCTTTACGAGCCCTTGCGCTTCTGGGGATTCGGAAAAATGCTTCAGATTCACCTTATGGTGCCCTCCCCATTGGCAGCGATGAACTGATGGATTCGCCCATCAACCTGGCAACGATCCAAGCACGCTTCTTGACCTGGCAAACCATGTCGCTTCAGAGCGTTGCTGAAGATCTTTTCAATTGGTGCATGAATACACATTTGCGGGTTGCGCTGCGGAAGCTGCGCAACGCCGGGCAGTCCACCTTTCGATTTAGACCCACCGAGAGGGGGTTACAGCTTGTGGAAGTTCCAGAGCCAGCAAAGACAACGCCAAGATATCGCCAGGCAGTTCAGATCTTGCGCGATATCGGAGCGTTGACCCGAGACACATCCTTGGATGCCAAGCCCAGTTACCCCACTGAGCTGGGACTGAGCCTTTTGGAGGCTTACCGTGAGTGAGCCAATCTCGATTCTGGATGTAATAAAACGAGGCGGCTATGAGGCATCCTTAATCACGACATTCAATGCGACGCTTCCGTTTTACGAGGAATTCGTGTTGCGTAGGCTCATGGCTGCTGGGTCTCGCTACAACGTTGTCTTGATGGATGGGGCGCAGTGCGCACAGGCTTGGTCGAGCGATGCAGCTCGACCCCGTCTTGCAGGTCATGCATACGCATTGCTACCGATGAAAGTGTCAGGTGCATTTCATCCGAAGGTTTGTCTGCTGGCTGGGCCCAGGAAGGCGGCCATCTTGATTGGCAGCCACAATCTGACATTGTCGGGATTTGGGTACAACCGAGAAGTCACAAATTGGATTGACGTGGGAGGGAGTAAGGACGCTGACGGGGTTGCTGCGCTGGCTGATACCTGGGGATTGATAGAGGCCTGGGTAAATCAACAAGCGAATCACTTCCCTGAATCACTTTTGGAGGCAGCCCTCGCTATTGGCAAGTTCGTCACACCCTTGACGCAGAAGGCCAAAAGCAGTGGTCAGTCCTGTGTTCTTGGGCAATCTTTGGCCGGTCAGAGCTTGTTCGATCAAGTCGCTGCCAGAGTTCCGGTTCGCGTCGAGCGGATCGTTGTGTTGGGGGCCTTCTTTGACGCTGAGCTAACCATGCTCCGGAAGTTATCGGAGCAGTGGCCCACAGCGGAGGTGGTGGTACTCATCGACCCCGATACGGTGCATCTGGGCGGCAAGCTTGCCGACGTGAAATGCCGCTTTGTCGATGCGCGATCCTTATGGGCAGACACAGCGCAGCATTACCTGCACGCTAAGGCCATCTACTTTGAGTCACTTGAAGGCGATGTGCTGGTGTCTGGTAGCGCAAACCCCAGCTATCCCGCATGGATGGGAAATAGCGCGCATGGAAATATTGAAGCTGTCGTAATGCGCGAAGGTGCAGAAGCTAGGGTTGCGGCACATGCCTTGGGTATTGTCCAAGCCTTTGACCTTGCTCCGATAGGCTTGCCTGACTTAAAGCTGGTGGCGGAGAGATGCCTGGTTGAATTGAGCTTCCAAGCGGAAGCACGCGAGTCGGTACGTGTTGCAGTAGCTGATGCCGAATCTGATGCAATCGCTTTCGTTTTTTCGCATCCAGAGCAATTGAATTTGAGGTGGGCGGAGGGATCGAATCTTGAAGAGCGTTGGGATGCAACGATGTCGGTTGCGGATGTATCGACGATCACAATCAAGGTTGATGGTCCACTTGAGCGCGTTCGATCGCTGGTTTTCGGCCTAGGCAGTGATCAAACACTACGGGCAATTGTTCATCATCCAGCCAGTCTGAGTGGCTTGGCGCATACCAAACGCCAAGCTATCTTGCGGGAGGCGCTAGGAACCTTGGGCTCTGGCGAGGGCGATGTCTCGCGCCTGATAGCCTCGGTTGAAAAGGTGATCTTTTCAGAAAACATCCATAACGAGTTGACAACGTTCTCGCGTGGTGGAAAGGGGCAAGTTGAAGACGGTAAGTTGCCTGCCCGTCCGGCAAGTCTTGGCGTTCATGTGGCCGACATGCCCAAGCAAAAAAAGAAGTTGCGTCTGCTGAAGTCTGGCGACCTTGCGTACTTGCTGGATGTCCTGATTCGACGACTGGGCCTTGAAATAGAGACCTCGCGCGGAAAGACAGATTCACGTGGGCGTACGGAGGAGGAGTCTGTCGGACAGGACGATGACTCCCTGCAGTCTGACATCGTCAGTGACGCAGAGATTGCAGAGATTGTCAGCCGTAAGGCAAGAACGCTCATTCGCCGCATGACCACGCAGTTGAACCTGGCCTGCAAGGACGAACAACGTGCTCAGAGTGCAATCGTGCAACTTGTTGCCGTTCTAAGTCTGGTAAGAGAGCTGAGGCGATTGCGACTTCACCCGAGGTGGCGATTGAGCCCAAGTCTTGTGACCGATGCTGATAGGCGGAGTCTGCTTGATGTTTCGATGAAATGCCTATTTGGGCACCAATCTCAGTTGCTCCAAAAGTTGCTTGATCAGGCTGGTGAACCGATTGAGGAGGTTGGCTTTCTTCGTGCACTTCTGCTGTGGCTCGCCTGGGATTTGGGTGAAGAATTGACTGACCGTATCAGCCCGCTTACAGAGGAATCCGATGCCGTACGAAACGTTCAAGCTAATGCCGTGCTCTACGAGCTTCTGCCAACTGCAGCGGTAGACGCTGACGAAGCCGAAGAGTTGGAACGAAGCATACGGATGACAATTGTTCCAACAGGAGCTGAAGGTGCAAGGGCAGCCGCCTGGTTGCATCGCCATCTGGCGATCGGAAAGGCTGTAAATGCCGCAAGCCCTAGCGAATTGCAAATCAAGCCTGGTCTCCTCCGAGGGGCATTAGTTGCCGTACCGAAGTCATCCCCGGTGCGCTTGCGGGTTGTGAGTGCCGTAGCGGGGTCGGAAGTCACCCTGTGGGAGTTTGATACTGGACGAACGTTTTTGCCTCGGTAAGGCGAAGTGAGCCGTTTATCTGAGGCACAAGTAAGTCGCGCAGTCGTTGTGGCAATACGTCTCGCTTCAATATTGCGTAAAAATCTTTACTGATTGGCAAATAAAATTTTCACTTTTGTATTGAGTTGACTTCCTTTTGGGGCTAAGTCGTTGATTTTAAAAGAAATCAGTGCTTGGCACGTGATTCGCAATGTCTATGGCAGGTGACAACAATATGTCGTTGCCCGCAACATGAAGGCCATTCTCGTGGCCTTCCAAATCATCTTGAAAGGATGACCGCCATGGCACGAAAAGTTTTTTACAGCTTCCATTACGTCCCAGACAACTGGCGTGTTTCGCAGGTGCGGAACATCAGTGCTATCGAGGGAAACAAGCCGGTATCTGACAACGATTGGGAAACGGTCACAAAGGGGGGCGACAAAGCCATTGTTAAGTGGATCGAAGACCAGATGTACGGACGCAGCTGCATCGTAGTACTGATCGGGGCGGACACCGCCAACCGGAAGTGGATTAACCACGAGATCATTAAGGCATGGGACGCAAAGAAAGCGGTGCTGGGGGTGCACATTCACAACCTAAAAGACAGTGCAGGAAAAACCGGCATGAAGGGTGCAAATCCGTTTGACTACATTGGCTATGGAGCGACGGGCAAGAAGCTTTCTTCAATTGTCAAAGTCTATGACCCGACTGGCGCCACGAGTACAGATGTTTATAGCCACATCAAGAACAATCTTGAGAGCTGGATCGAGACTGCTATCGATATCAGGAGCAAAAATTGAGCGCATCGGAATTGGGTTTTTTGCCCTCACGTGATCAGCGTCGATTCATAACCAATTTCGGAGCCAAAGTGCTAAACGGTGAGGCTGCGCTATTTGTTGGTGCCGGCGCATCGAGGAGTGCTGGATTTGTCGATTGGAAGGCCTTACTCCGTTCTATCGCTGAAGAGCTGGATTTGGACGTGGACAAGGAGCACGACCTCCTTGCTCTTGCCCAATATCATGTCAACAGCGTAGGCGGGAGGGGTGAATTGAACCAGCAGCTAATTGATGCCTTTGCACGGGATGCAACCCGTACAGATGTTCACGAAATCATGGCCCGGTTGCCGATTGATACCGTGTGGACGACAAATTACGACCAACTCTTGGAGCGGACGTATGAAGCTGCTGGGCGTTGTATCGAGATCAAACTGTCAATTCAAAATTTGGCACAAGCTCGCCGTGGACGAGACGTAACGTTGTACAAAATGCATGGCTGTGTAACCCAGCCCCATGATGCGGTACTGACCAAGCAGGACTATGAGTTGTATGACGCTACCCGGCGGCTATTCACGGATAGCCTGAAGGGCGACTTCATCGAAATGACGTTATTGTTTGTGGGATTCAGCTTCACCGACCCGAATGTGGAGCGGATTCTAGCGAAGGTGAGAGAGCAGCTCGGCCAGAACCAACGCACGCATTATTGGATTACACGGCGACCCCCAAAAGTATGCCCAAAAGGGGTGCGCTCAAATGCCGATATGGAATACGACGTCCGCAAAGCTGAACTTCAAAGCGCAGACATAGAGCGCTATGGTATCCAGACTGTCTGGGTAGCGGAATATGCAGATATTCCCCCACTGCTGAAGGCGCTTGAGACATTTGTCACGCGTGGAGGCGTCTTTGTGGCAGGAGCAGCGATGGACCCTGCGCCGCTGGGCTCAGAACGATTGAATGAATTGAGTCGAGCGCTGGGACATTCCATCATCGGTCAAGGGTTCAACCTGGTCTCCGGCTTCGGCATTGGAATTGCCGAGCGGACGATCCTAGGCGCCTTCCATGCCATTTACGAGAATGCGATGGCGCAACCTGCCGACAGGGTCCTGATACGTCCATTTCCTGGCCATGTTCCCGCAAGTGCTAGGGCAAATGCTTTTAGGCGCCATAGGGAAGACTTGATATCGCGCGTTGGAGCGCTCGTTGTGCTGGCAGGAAACAAAGCTGGGCCAGACGACAAGATGGTTTTGTCTACTGGTGTTGAAGAGGAAGTTGAAATTGCACTTTCCCTTGGCAAGCCAATCATCCCAGTCGGTATGAGCGGGCACGTAGCGCAGAGCGCCTGGACCGCCGCAAATGCCGACCCAGATCGATACCTGCCCGGTATCGAGTGCAAAAGTGAGTTGACCATCTTGGGCAACGCCGACTCAACAAATGAACAGATCGTCGATGCGGTTATCACGCTCTTGCAGCGAGCAGAGCGCATTGCCTCTACGAAGGGCTGAATAGTAAAAGCAGCTGGAAAAATTGGTGTGCTACTTGAGAATCATTGAGCATTCTTGTGACGCACCGAATTTTTGCAATGGGATTTTGATAGTATGAATCGGAGCGCATTGAGCTTCAATAGCATCAGCCTTTGCGGCTTCGATAGCTGTAAATCTGGTGTACTTGTTGTTAGTGGATAAGCAAAAAAAGGGAGTTTGAAATGGGATGGGCAAGTTACGAAGAGGATAATTCCAGCCGTTTTCACCAGGCCACGGTGATTCGAAGCAAGGAACACGATGCATTGATGCCGAAAAAGGAGGTGCCAGCTACCAAGCTCAAGGCCTTTGCGGCTCCAGAGCCGCGTCCTTTGCCGGTTATCGTGTTGGCGGACGTCAGTGGCAGCATGTCCGAAAACGGCAAGATTGCAGTGCTCAATGACGCTCTTAAGAGCATGATCATTAGCTTCTCCAAAGAGTCGCGCTTGAGAGCCGAAATTCAGGTGGGGTTGATAACTTTTGGCGGTGAAGTTGCAAAGGAGCATTTGCCCCTGGTTCCCGCCAATCGCATTGCAGGTGTTGAAGCCTTCAAAGCTGCCGGTCGAACGCCAATGGGCAGTGCATTCGAACTTGCATGTAAGTTGTTGGAAGATAAACAACAAATCCCCTCGCGCGCATACAGACCCGTTTTGATCTTGGTGTCCGATGGAGCTCCTACGGATGAGTGGGAAGCAGCCTTGGACGCGTTGAAATCTAGTGAGCGTGCGCAGAAGGCCACTCGCTTAGCGATGGCAATTGGAGCAGGCGCCGATCGGGCAATGCTAGGGCAATTTGTTAACGATAGAGAAACGCCTGTTTTTGAAGCCGACGGAGCGCGTGACATCGTCAAGTTCTTCAAAGCTGTGACCATGAGCGTTGTGGCACGATCCAGTAGCGTCAGTCCTGATCAGCCACTTCCATTGGATTTGGGAAGTGACCTTTCTGACGATCTAGATCTGGACGCACTGTAAATGTTGCGGGCCGCCGGGGGATCGGTAGTAGGCCCAGTACACAGGCAGTCAGGTCAGCCTACCCAAGATGCGCTGAGTTTGCGTGGTTGGCGCGGTGGATGGATTGCAGCTGTTGCTGATGGACTAGGAAGCAAACAATTCAGTGCACAGGGTGCAAGGTGGGCGGTGCAGTGCGCTCAAGCTGTTCTGCGTGATGAAAATTCAAACCAATTGACGGATCGGGACGTGGTCACCGCCATATATCGTCGCTGGTTGGCTGGTGTTCCGAATTCCGATCCAGGTAGTTGCGCTACGACCCTTTTGGTGGCCGCATGTACTGCAGCGGGGAACGTACGCATTTTTCAGATAGGCGACGGCATCATTCTGGCACGTACTACACAAGGATTGCGTCTATTCACCCCAGAGAAAGCGGGTTTTGGCAACCAGACTCTAGCGTTGGGTCCAAGTCGATCCTGGTCGGCGTGGACGACTGGCTCCATTCAATTGAATCATCCAGGAGACCAAGTGCTCCTAATGACAGATGGCATTGCTGATGATGTTGACGCAGGTCTTCTGGACCCTTTCGCCGACACGATTCAGCGGCAAATTAAGGTGCGAACTCGCAGAGCCGGTAGGGTCTGGTTGAACCGTGAAATGACCCATTGGGGAACCCCTGGGCATTCAGATGACAAGACGATAGCTATGATTTTCAAAGGTTGATTGAAATGCCATCCAAAGACAAAAATCAGTCAAGTGAATTGCCGCCCAAGAAGCAAAAAGTTCAGGACGAGCTTGGGCGTGTGCACTTGCTCGAAAAGAAAATCGCTGAGGGAGGTCAGGGCGCGGTTGTGACCATTCAGGGGCAGCCTCGATGGTTGGTGAAATTAAGCAAATGGCCAAGTGCGGACCCACGGACAAAAGCTTGGGCACAACAAATCGAAGCTGTCAAACGCCTTCCCATTGAGGACTTTGACCTACCGTTCGCCATGCCAAAGGCCATGGTCCTCAAGCCTAGGTTGGGCTATCTGATGGAGCTGATGGACGGATTGGTGCCCTTGGAAAATTTGCTGATTCAAGCCCAAGAGTCGATGCTGGAAGGCCGAGGCCTTGCGGGATTTTTGGAGTCCGGTGGCTTGAAGCGGAGGTTGGCGCTTTTGTCGCGCTTGGCCCGGGTGCTCGCCAGACTGCATGGGTTGGGTATCGCGCATGGAGACATATCGCCCAAGAACATTTTTGTGTCGGAAGCGGTTGATCACGCGGAAGTGTGGATGATTGATTGCGACAACCTAACGTATGCAGTCAAAGACAGCACCCTACATTTGTACACACCCGACTATGGGGCGCCAGAGCTGGTTCGGGAAGATGCGGGAATAAGTACCTACACAGATATCTGGAGCTTTGCGGTTCTGGCCTTTCAGCTTTTGACGTTCTTGCACCCGTTTAAGAGTGGAGTGCTGGTGGATGCGGATGCAGATTTGGAGCACGCAGCCCTGCGCGGTGAACTCCCATGGATCGACGACCCATCCGATAGTCGAAACAGAGCAATTTGTGGGCTAGAGCGATCGTCGGTTTGTACCGAGCTGCTGGCCCGACTCTTCGATCGTTGCTTCCGTGCAGGTGCTTTGGTGCCTGAAGCACGCCCCCTGATGTCAGAGTGGGCCGAAGTTCTGGAGGCCGCATGCGCGCTTCAGGTTACGTGTGCAGAGGATATCGGTGGTTGCGGTAGTACACACATATGGACTGCAGATGGAGCTTGCCCATTCTGTGGGCATAGCACACACGGTGATCGGACTGTTCGACTGCACCATTTCATTTTCTGCCGAATGGACCAACTACCCGAAGGTAGCGAAAAAAAGGATCGTTGGATCAAGACTGATTGTTACCTGATGGCAGGGACAGAACCTATACAGTTGCGTTCGTCACCGCCGGGCTCTGCTACCTACGCGGACAGCCCGGTAGTCGCCGAATTCGTGACCAGTTCCGGCGAGTTGCATATAACCCCTAAGGGAGATTTGCCTCTTCATCTGCAAGTTGCTGGTGATAAGTCTGCGACCCAGATCAAGGGACGGGTGAAATTGCCTCGTCGGCAGATCGCCCACGCGCTTCATTTAGGCAATCTTGCTGACACCCATGATGCGTGGAATTTCAAGTGGTGATCTCAAAATGAAACTGAGTGAAACCCCATTCCTATCAAAAGAAGCGCTGCTGGCCAGAATTACGCCGTCAAGTTTCGATTTCACCAAATGGAAAAAGAGTGGTGAAGTCATCGTACGAGCACAGGATGACAGTGTCTTGCTGCGACAAGATGGACGAATCGTCGAACTCGAATTGGTTCCTGAGTCAGGACAACTTGAGAACTACGCATCAAGTGCAGAGACGCTCTGGGAATTGGCTTCATTGAAACCAAACGCCGCGTATTTGCGTTTTGTACTTGCGCAGCATGTGATCGATAATTTCAACATCTCATTCATGGTTGACACTCGTACAGCAGAGAGTATGCAACTGATGGGTGTCGTGGGTTCATCGGACGTACAAGATGCGATGAACTGGCTAAGAGATGAATTTCTCTGTGAAATTCCAGGCAGTGCAAATCTGCGTGCATTCATGCCGATGCGGGAGCGTCCAGATGATCGACATTTTCAGTTGTTTGGACGAAAGCATGTTTTAGAACTCTCTAAAGACGCCGCGGGCGTGATGTGGGTGGATCAGGTGAGTGCCCGTGGAATCAATACCGACATGGCACTGGTGATTGCTGACGGCAACATCCGCTTTCTGAGTTCGGTGGAAACGGCGCCTGAGGCTAGTCCAGAAAGTGCCGATCGCCTTGAGATCGTAACCAGCACTTTTGGCACATATCTGGACCTGTGGAAGACCTACGGCGATCGAGAGTGGCAGCGTACCGTGATGCGTGCAGCAAGAATTCAGGCGGTTGCTTACACCAGTTGTAAGTCGCTTAGCGAGGAAGGTGGTGGCTGGAGATTGTCTGGTGACCTTGAATCTATGCGCAGCATGGAGCGGCGGTGGAGGGAATTGGCAGAAGAAGACGATCAAATGGAGGTGTTTGACCATGCGCCAGATTGGCAGTCAGATCGCTACACCGATTTAGGGTCGAAGGATGCCAAGACTCGTTTGCGAGGCAAACCGACATGGCGAGATGGTCAATTGACATTGGAGGTCCGTTCTTACGACGAACCTCCCGCTGCCGGGTTCATCTACCTGTCTGTTACAGGTGACAGGACACAGCAGGCTCGCCGGATGAAGGCTAGGCAGTTCATTGAGTCAGGTCGCGGAGTGCCGAGCCTTAGGGCACTGTTGCAGGATCAGCCTACACCGACCGCAAGAGCTTCAAAATTTCCAGCACTTACTGCCTCTGCACGCGATAGCTTTCGATCAGGAAAGCCAACTGCGACGCAAGAAGAGGCAATTCGTGTTGCCCTCAATACACCTGATGTGGCGCTAATTATTGGCCCTCCAGGTACTGGAAAAACACAGGTTATTGCTGCGTTGGAACGTCGCCTTTCTGAAATGAATGAAGGTAGGTCGATAGCTCAAGATGTATTGATCTCCAGTTTTCAGCACGATGCGGTGGAAAACGCATTGGAACGGACAGAGGTCTTCGGTCTGCCTGCAGTCAAGATCGGAAGTGGTCGTTCTCAGGGTGGACTAGACGGTGTTGATGCTTGGCGCGATCGCAAACGATTGCAGGTTGAAAAGCGATTGAATGAATTGATCGTGACCAGTCCGAGTCAGCGCATTCTCCAAGAGCTCGAGAATTTACTCAACGGAATGTTGGTTCAAGGTGTTCCCGAAGATCGGCGCACAGATCGGTTCGCGCGCGTTACTGAACTGATTGACGAATTGGGTTCAGTTGCGCGCATTCGTGTCCCCTCAACTTGGATAGACAGATGGGAGGACGCCATTGAATCTTCAGCTACAAATCGGACGATTTGTGTTGGTACCAATCTCGACAGAGGACAGAAACGTACGCTCCGTCGGGTTGCCCGCTCGATGCGATTGACATCTGAGGGTTCTGCAGATGATGGCCATGAAAGGCTGGTGGAAATACGCTCTCGTTTGGGCGCACACAAGGGAATACTTGATGAGTCAGATAAACGATTACTGGAGGATGCATGCCTTGCTACCGAAATGACAGCCCCGATGCTGCAATCGTTAGCGACACTTCAGGCGCGCATTCTGGATAGATTGACGACCGATGTTCGAACGCATGAAGAGCGGAATCTTTTGCCTGAGCTAGTAATTGCCTTGCTTAGGGAATTGAGACAATTCATGAACGACAAGGTTGCGACTAGTTCGCATGGACTAGCAGGAGTGATAGAACGATATGCGGATGCATTGGCATGGAACAAAAATAGAGTGCGCGCGGCAGTAGAGCAGTACAGCAGCATTGTGGGCGCGACTTGCCAGCAATCCGCAAGCAGGCAAATGGCGCTTTTAAAAGGTGGAAGTGAGGAAGGTCTTGATACCTTAGGGTTTACCAGCGTAATCATTGACGAGGCAGCCAGAGCTAACCCATTGGATTTGTTCATACCAATGGCTCTCGCGAAGCGGAGAATCATCTTGGTAGGAGATCCTCGCCAACTGCCGCATTTGCTTGATGAAGATATCGAGGAAGAAATTCGAGCTGAACGTGGTGATCAGGTCCAAAGTGATACCTACAAGAAGAGCCTGTTTGAGCGTCTATCTAAGCAATTCCAAAAGCGGGAAGCCTCGGATGGGTTCTCACGAGTTGTAATGCTGGACACCCAGTTTCGTATGCATCCAAGATTGGGCGATTTTGTAAGCCAACAATTCTATGAAAACGCTGGTCTGGGGCGTGTGAAGTCTGGCCTTAAGGAAACTGACTTCTTGGATGAAGTCCCGGGTCTCGGACGAGCGGTTTGTGGATGGATTGACTTGCCTTATGACGATGGTAAGGAGGAGCGAAAAGACTCCAGTCGGCGAAGACGTGTCGAATCGGAAAGAGTTGCCAAGGAGATCGCCAAACTGATGGTGGTGTTACCTCGGAAAATGAGTGTCGGTGTAATTACCTTCTATGCTGCACAGCGAGACGCCATTTACGACGCGTTGGCTAAGCACTCCATTACTGAGCGAACACAACTTGGATGGGGCGTTTCTCCAGCATATGCAAGCAATGAAGAATGTCCCGAACGGCTACGAATCGGCACTGTTGATTCGTTCCAAGGCAAGGAATTTGACGTCGTCTTACTGTCTACTGTACGCAGTAATAGAAACAAGATTCCAACGCTGCCCAATGAAAATGATCCCGAAGAGATTGAAGCCTTCGAAAAGGAGGCTAGTGGCAAATTTGGACATTTGCGATCAGCGAATCGGTTGAATGTAGCTATGAGCCGACAGAGAAGGTTCTTGCTGGCAATAGGCGACGCTGAGATGTATCGAGGAGCCTCTGCTGTGCGAGCTGTGCCTGAAATGAACGCCTTCCTTGAACTTTGTGAATCGGAGGCAATCCGTGTCACCTGAAGTCTACCTACAGTGGGGGAGACCCGTTCGAGGAAAGTCAATCGCCATAATTTGGCCGGTCGATGTCTATACGGTACTTGTCCCAAGTACAAGACAGCGGATGAATCTCTTTCAGGAAGCCATCCTTGGTTTGTTGGCGACTGGTATGAATGAAATGAAGAAGCTGTCAGATTCTCTTGACCTGGCTCCTGATCTGATTGCTTTCATCATTGCGCAAGAGTTGCAGCCGAGACAATGGATTGATGACCGCCTGCGTGTGACAACCAAAGGAATGGATGCGCTCAACGATAGTGCCTTTGCAGGATCGGCCATGAGGGTTATGTACGCGTTTCATGATATGATCAGTGGGATGTGGTTGCCACGGTTTGCGGAGGATCTACAGGAAGTGAGTCCGCGAGAGGTGGGGCAGGTTGGTCGTCCGGAGTTCCTTGGTGATCGAGGTCGTGGGCATGTGATACGACCATATGTCTTAAGGCGAAGACATCAGAACGGCAACCCGGACCAATCTGCTTTGAATCGCGCTTGGCAAGACTATCTCCATACGCTGAGAACGAAGCGGAGCGAAAGCGAAGATTCGTTGATGGAACTTGCGGATCAATCTATCGAATTGCACGATGAAAAGCCGCAGAAAGCCTGGGTTTTCTGTGAAGTTTATGCGCCGCTAGATGATCTGCAGCCATGGCTGGTTTCTGATCCGTGGCGAGTCACTCAGGCTTTGCGCCCTCTGCGCGAAGCTCTTTCACAGGAGCTCAACGAAGACAAAAACCTGGCGTCAAGGCTCTTGCGGCTTGTCGCACCAGACGACGCGGCGTTGGCTGCTGCCACACCGGTTGACCGCCTTGCGATGCTTGACCTCTTTGCTAAGAGTCGGGCCCTTTTGGAGGCACCACGCTTGAACAAACCCGAGCACGAAATGATGCGTGACTACTTGCTGAGGGTTATCCGATTGCAGGAGAGCGTTAAAGGGGCTGCAAATGTTTACCAAGAAGAGCTAAACAGCTTAGCGACGCAATCTGGAGCTCTCTTAGAGTCAACTATCAAGTGGATGCTACTTCGTTGGAGGGTCGGCAACTCTGGATTGCCCTACAACTGGCAACGTCGGGACCTCCAGAACATGTTGTCGGAATTGCCTCTGTCCAGTAACTTGTCAAAAGAAAGCTTAGACCAATTGAGCGGTCAGTCAGCAAAGCAGGTTAGTTTGGCCGGAACACGAGTAGATCGACCCTTTAAGGCATTGTTCGTGGCTGCACTGTTTTCAACTCAGGACCATCCGGATCACCCATTGCGAGAGATTTCGGATTCAGGCATTGATTGGGCTTTGATGGATGCGAGAAATGACAGTAGCCACGCCAGCGGTCGATGGCTGGAAAAAGAGAATGTCTTAAGGCTTGCTGAATCTGCATTGATTTGGTTTAAGCAGTTTGAAACGTATTTTTGAATAAAGTTGTTATGGCACAAAAAAAGAATTCCATTCCGTCGAAGAGGCCAGTCACGCAGGGGAACATTTCGACACATTTCAATAAGTTATTCGCTACGGCTCAACAGGCCGGTTCCGCGCTAGAAACATCAGTCCCTGCATGGAGTGAGGCTGATGTAAAGGCTCTTGTGGCGGACCTGCCTCAAGAGGCGAAAGTCAAATTCAGCTTTTTTGTGGAGCAATTCGCCACCTTGGGTAGCCAATTGCAAGGCAAGATCAAGTTCTTGGAAGATGCAAAGGTTGAACTTAAGGGAGATAAAGAAGCGCTTCTAAGTGAGCTTGCAGAAGCGAGTTCTATGAAAGTGTTGTCGATTGCTGAACTTGAGAAGGCCCGCGAAACTCTGGGTGAAGTCAATTCTCAAAAAGAACAGTTGGATAGTCAGCGCAAAGTTCAATTGGTGAAAGAGCAAGAACTTCTTATCCAAGAGGCAAATATCCGAGGTGGTTTGCTGTCAGAAAGAGAAGAAGCGTTGCGGACATTACGCGAACAGGTCGAGTCCATTGAGCGTAAGCGAAATGGAATTTTTGATGAGGTTGAGGCTGAACGTCAGCTGATTTTGACGCAAGCGAAAAAAGAAGGCTCATTGGAGCTTGAGAAGGCACGAGCTCATCGGTTGGAATTGCAAGCCGTAGAAGTGGAGTTGGAGACTAGAAAGCTTGAATTGGATCGACGGGAAGACAGGCTCCGGCTAAATGAGGAGCTCCTCAAGGTGGCACGTTCTAGCGCAGTTGATGCAGTGCGCGACCAGTATGAACAAGAATTGCAAGATGCACGGTCTCGCGTTGCGCGCCTTGAGGTGAGAAATGCAAAGAAGTCAGAAGAGTGTGACCGACTTGCTGACGAATTGCATGGGCTTGAGGAGCTCCAAAGTTTTGCTGGCGGTGATGTTCGCGGCTTGGTTGAAGAGTCTGAACGCCTCCGTAAGGACTGCCGCGAGAAAGACAAGGCTTTGCATGACGCGAATTTGCGATTGGCCACAGACGATCCGGTAGAAATCAAGATGCAGCGGGATCAGTATCTCGAAAAAATGCGTCAGTTGGATGCTGAATTGGTCAGTCTCAGGACTCAAGAAAGCAACTGGCACCGTAGCGTGACTGAAAGAGAAGACTGGGAACGAGCTCGTGCGGCCATGGAACGCAGTCGGTCGGTGCTGCATGAACAGAATGATCGACTTCGCCGCGATGTCGAGGAGTTGCTGGACAAGAAGCAGGCCCAGACCGCCTTTCCTGCCTTGGTATTGATGGATCGAGACATGCGGGTACCAGCGCACACTGAAAAGGTGCCTGAGTTGCGACAACTTGTTACCGATTTGCAATCACGCATTGCCCACAGTGGCGGTGACGGAAAAGTACTTCGCTACAGCGAATCAGACATTCAGTTGTTCTTGGGTGGACTAGCCATGAGTCAACTTCACATCTTCCAAGGCATCAGTGGCACTGGAAAGACTAGCCTAGCCATGGCGTTCGCGAAGGCTGTAGGTGGCCATTGCACGGTCATTCCTGTTCAGGCCGGTTGGCGTGACCGGAATGACCTACTTGGGTACTACAACGCCTTTGAGAAAAAGTACTACGAGCGAAATGCCTTACAGGCACTGTATCGAGCGCAAACTCAGCAATGGAGCGACAGAGTCAATATCGTTTTGCTGGATGAAATGAACCTTTCTCGGCCTGAGCAATACTTCGCTGAATTTCTGTCCGCAATGGAAATGAGTGAGCAAGATCGTCTTATCAATATTTTGGATTCATCACCCGGTGGACAAATGCCGGAGTTGCTGCGCGACAACCGAGATATTAGGGTTCCAAACAACGTTTGGTTTATGGGGACGGCTAATCAGGACGAAACGACCGCTACGTTCGCAGACAAAACGCATGACCGGGCTTTTGTAATGGAGCTTCATAAGGCTGCTGAAGAGGGCCCAGTCCCCAAGCGCCTACAGGATCAAGCGTGCTGGAGCGTTTCAAGTCTCAAAAAACGCTTTACTAAGGCCGGTGAGGTGTTTTTGCCTCAGGTGGAGGATCTCCTCAGATTTATCAATGGCAGCGATTTAACAAGTTTGCTGCTAAGTCAGTGGCAATTGGGATGGGGCAACCGTTTTGAGACGCAGTTCAAACGATTCGTGCCGGTTGTCTTGGAGGCCGGCGGAAGTGAGTCCATCGCGGTTGACCACATGTTGCATAGCCGTATGTTTCGAGACGGTAAAGTCATTGGACGTCATGACATGGTGGAGGATGACTTGACTCGCGTGAGAGACGAGTTGCTTAAGTTGTGGGAAGTGTGTGAATTGGCCGGAGAACCCACTCGGTGCCTACAGGCTCTATCTCGGGATCAACAACGCATGGGGCGTGGCGGATGAGGGTTTTCGATCTCGTTCTGGGGAGTGAAGTTGACCTTCCCAAGGAAATTGAGCCTGGTCGCTTTCGCCTACTGACTTCAACTGTCTTGAACGAAAGAATTGAACTGGATGCAGGAACACTGCTGTGGTGGCCAGGTGTTGATCGTTGCGATCTTACGGCGCGGGGGAAGAGTGAAAGTGAGAAGCATGTTTTCGTTGTTTCGCGCGCTGAGCGGGAAGGCGATCTAGATCTTGTCAATCGCTCAATTGAGGCAGTTGTAGATGCTATTTCGGGGAAGAAGGCTGCCGGTGGGCTTCCGTCACCTGTTATGCCCGGGAAACTCAAAGAGCTTGCGGCGTTGACCAAGTTTGAGCGGCAATTGATTGATGACATAGCGCATCTCTTCAACATTAACCAATCTCCTCGGATGAGTATGCGGTATGACAGTGAGTTGATGTCTACAGCACGTGTGCAGAGATTGGCACCTGGTGCGCTTCCTCGATTGGCGGCTCACTCAGAGGATTGGTACCGTCGCGACTTCAAGGGAGTCACACCCCGTCGACTGTTAGCTGAGGTCAGTGAGGATGAGCTGAAAATCTACGAAAACGTAGTTTATGCACGACTTCTCGATAAGTTGTGCAAGCTACTGGGTCGACGAGTGAGGGATCTGAGTTCATTGAAATCAAGACGTACCGCAGCGCTCTCCATTGGAAATGCAGAGCATCTTGAGCACAGGTTAAGACATCGTTTATGCAGTTTGTGGGGGCAATCGTATACACAGGATGACGCTTCAAACGAACTTGCGGATCAAGTTCTAGGGGATCTAACGGGTCTGTTGCGTAAAGTTGAAACCTTGCAGCGAAAGCGTTTGTACAAAGGGATACCACGTGAGGCTTGGGTACCGTCCGTGCTGCGCGTTACGAACGTGTTGCTTCACGACCAAAACTACAAGCGCTTGCGGCCTTTGTGGAGGCTTGCACATGGTTCTGCTGGTGAGAATGATAGCGACGGGAAGTTAAAAGTTGAAACTGGGGAAAAGCGGTATCAACAATATCGCCAATATGTAGGTCTTTTAGTTCAGCATGCCCTCCAGTCAACAAAGCTCCTATCGCCGTCTGGAACATCGCGACGATTCAATTTTGGGCATCTGCAACTCAATGTTCATGATGCTGCGATGGGCGAGTGGCAACTTGTGTTGACAGGTTCTGGTCTAGACAATAGCATGACGCTGAGTTTCGTCCCATTGTGGATGGGGCACGCGGACTGGCGTTCAGACATTAACGGACGGCAACTTGTGTGTTGCCATGCTATGCCTTCCGGGGATGTTGAGGACACTGATTGGGGGACGGGCGAGAACTCAGTTCTCAATCCGCTTCAGTTCTATTCGATTGAGCGTGTGCAGTTGCGGATTGAAGGTTGGTTGCTGTCCTGTTTAAGCTCCATTTATCCAATGACTGCGTCGCCGTTAGCGGGCGGCCTACTAGCGCGGCTTGTGGAGGCGTTTCCTGAAACATTCGCCCCGCGTAAGGGTGGCGCTATCGCACTGAAACCTATCCCACCTAGTGAGATGTCAACGTTGCAGCGTTTGATGGCCGACGCCAAAGCCAGCGACCAAAGTAAGTTGGCTATAGAAAGATCTTTGAGTGTCGCGATGCTCATGTCCACTTGTAAAGCCTGTGGTGCTAGCGTAGACGCGCGAACCATAGATGCTGACGCATATGGTTATCAAGCAACATGCTCTTGTGGATATGGCTGGCGGTGGCGTTTCCAATCAGAAAAAAGAAAGCGGATCGGTCACTACGCCTATGGGGCTGAGCAAGGCTTGTTCGAGGCAAACGGCGCAGACGCAGTTGCACTTGAAGTTGACTTTTAACTGCGCCGGAACCGCAATCTGTTAGGTCCGTGGATCTGATGTCTTGGTTCAGTCAAGATTTCGACGAACTTTAATCAAATTCGACGAACTCTTCATCAGTTCGACGAACTATATTGAACACAACAATATGAATATGAAATTCCAGATAACTTGCATATTTCAGCCCATCGTGGACGGCGTTTCAGGCTGAACGTAGACGCGATTTCAGCGTGATCGTGGACGGCATTTCAAATTGATCGTGGACGCTGTTTCAGCGCCATCGTGGACGATTCGGGGGGATGCGCGGAAGTGATTTCTTGAACCCGACATAGGCTGCTTGCTTTTTACCAAGCAGCAGCCAATGCCAACGAACAGAATCACGATGCGCCAAATCCGAGAGACATTGCGCCTGCACCTATCGGCAGGACTTAGCTTTAACGAGGTTGGCCGTAACCTCAAGATTTCCAAGAGCGCGGCGGCCAAGTACGCCTCGCTGGCCCGTGCTGCCGGTGTCGATTGGGAGGCTGCACAGGCCCTCACCGACCAAGAGCTTGAAGCCAGGTTGTACAAGCCAGCCTTGCCGCGCAGCAGCCACCAGCTCGCACCCGACTTCGCCACCGTTCACCAGGAGCTCAAACGCGCCGGGGTGACCTTGCAGCTCCTGTGGGAAGAGTACGCCAAGGACAACGCCCTGGCCTACAAGTACACCAGCTTCTGCGTCAAGTACCGGGAGTGGGCTCTGGGACTCAAGCGCTCCATGCGCCAAACCCACATTGCCGGTGAGAAGCTGTTTGTCGACTACGCCGGGCAGACCGTGCCCCTCATTGACGCCACCACCGGCGAGATCACCCAAGCCCAGATCTTTGTGGCCACCTTTGGTGCCTCCAACTACACCTACGCCTGTGCCACCGCCCGGCAAACCACGGCCGATTGGATTGGTGCCCAGGTTCAGGCCTTGGAATTCTTTGGCGGTGTGCCGCGCCTCATCGTGCCTGACCAAGCCCGTGCACTCATCAAGAACCCCGACACCTACGACCCGCAGCCCAACCGGCTGTATGACGAGTTCGCCACCCACTATGGATGCGCTCTGCTGGCGGCACGCCCGGCCCATCCCAGGGACAAGCCCAAGGTGGAGAACGCTGTTCTGGTGGTGGAGCGTTGGATTCTGGCCAGGTTGCGCAACCGCCGCTTCTTCCACCTGGTGGAGCTCAACAAGGCCATCGCCCTGTTGCTGACTGATCTGAACCAGCGCGCCTTCAAGAAGTTGCCGGGCAACCGGCGCAGCGCCTTTGAGCAGCTTGATGCCCCGGCCCTGCGCGCGCTGCCAGCCAAACGGTTTGAGGTCTTTCGCTGGAAGTCGGCCAAGGTCAACATCGACTACCACGTCGAATTCGATGGTCACTACTACAGCGTGCCCCACGCCCTGGTGCGCACGACCGTGGAACTGCGTGTCACCGCCACCCTGGTCGAATGCTTCTCTTCCAACCAGCGCGTGGCCTGCCACCCATTGAGTCCTTTGCGCGGCAAGCACACCACCACGCCGGAACACATGCCAGCATCGCACCGGGCGCACCTGGAGTGGACACCGCAAAAGCTCATCGACTGGGGTTTGCGTATTGGCGTCAGTACGGCGGCCATCGTGACATGGCAGCTTGAGCACCGCCCGCATCCGGAGCAGGGCTACCGCGCATGCCTGGGCATGCAGCGTCTGGCGCGTCAATACACACCGGCCAGACTGGAGGCGGCCTGCACCAGGGCCATGGCCATTCGGGCGCCCAACTTGCGCAGTGTGACCAACATCCTCAAGAACGGCATGGATCGCCAGCAAAGCCTGCCCGCCACCAAGCCGGGCAACTTGCCAGCCCACGAGAACATCCGTGGCTCCGATTACTTCCATTGAGCCACCAACGAACCCCCAGCCACCCAACCCGAAGGAACCGAGATTGCTATGAACGAACACACCCTTACCCAATTACGAGACCTGCGCCTAGACGGCATGGTGCGCGCCATTGAAGACCAGGCCACGAGCACCGCAGCCACCGCACTGGGGTTTGACGAACGGCTCTCCCTGCTGGTGCAAGCCGAGGTCGCCTGGCGTGATGACCGGCGCTTGCAGCGCCTGCTCAAGGCCGCCAAGTTGAAGGTCAGTTCGGCTTGCGTGGAGGACATCCAATGGCGCGCCAGTCGTGCACTGGACCGGGAGCTGGTCGCCAGCTTGGCCGGTGGTGACTGGATACGCAACGCGCAGAACCTGCTGATTACTGGAGCCACCGGTTGTGGCAAGACTTGGCTGGCATGTGCACTGGCGCATCAGGCTGCGCGCTCAGGCTTCTCGGTTCTGTATGTCCGTGCCGGTCGCCTGTTTGATGAACTGCATGTCGCCCATGGGGATGGCAGCTTTGCACGCCGTCTCACCCAACTGGCCAAGCTGGACGTTCTGGTCATTGATGACTTTGCGATATCTCCAATGGGGGCAGCGGAACGTAACGATTTGCTGGAGGTGCTTGATGACCGGGTGGGCACCAAGTCAACCTTGATTACCAGTCAACTGCCGGTCAAGGCTTGGCACACCTATCTGGATGATCCAACCCTGGCCGATGCCATTCTGGACCGCATCGTGCACAGCAGCCACCGCATCGCTCTCAAGGGTGGAACCCTGCGAGATCCGGAGCAGTTGAAAGACAACTGATGCCACGCTTCGCGATGACCCGCCGGACACCGTTCTGGCCCTTGAGATACATTTAACTCCTCGCTTGCGCGCATCCCCTGCGCGTCCACGATGGCTCTGAAACGCCGTCCACGATCACGCCGAAACTGGCGTCCACGATCGCTGAAATGCGCAATAACTTTTGATTACTGATTTAATTCTCAATTTACCGGTTTAATTACTACGATCAAAATGATTTCGACCCGCTTGTAGCTATTCCACGGTAACCGACTTCGCCAGGTTGCGCGGCTTGTCGACATCGGTACCCCGTGCGCAGGCGGTGTGATAGGCCAGCAACTGCAGCGGCACCACGTGCAGCAGGGG
>Ga0316218_1000934_pt1 | contig 35636 bp, 36 predicted proteins | sample TBH18003metaG_FD_203634 | JGI IMG/M metagenome (GOLD analysis project Ga0316218, IMG submission 203634) | Freshwater microbial communities from Trout Bog Lake, Wisconsin, USA - TBH18003 | ecosystem: Environmental > Aquatic > Freshwater > Lake > Hypolimnion/Profundal zone | place: USA: Wisconsin...
TGGGTCGGTGACAATGTTCATAATGTAGGCATCACTGCCGGTAACTGCCCCGGCCCATAATGCGGTACCTGCGCTATTATATTTTACCCATACCGCCTGCTCCCCTCCGCCTATGCCTGCGATCGTTATGCCACCACCAAAATTAGCTGTGCCGCCGGAATACATATACCCCGCGCCAAACACATTGCCTGATGCATCGGTAGCCACCGGCCACGAATCTATGCCCACGCCCGCAGCACTTCTGCCCCACTGCCAGCCTTGCCCAGACGCAGTGGAACGTATGCCTTTTGCAGGCAAAAGCATTAGTAACGCAACTAGCAGAAAGGTTGATAGTGTTTTCATTCTCTTTCAATTATTTTGATGCCATGCGAAAAGATACCCGCATGGTTTTATGCTTTATTATTTAAAAATACACCTCATATATTGACGGCTTTCTAAACCCTTCGCATTAATAAGGTGTAAAACATTCTTCATTTTTTATATGTTTACTTCAAATCTACTAATAATAATTATCATAATCAAATTAAAAAGCCTCATTTTAAAAAGAAAAAATCACTATGAAATAAATTAATATTAAATGTTTATAATTTCTATGTTTTGCGTTTTACATACTCCTATCATTAATCAAATGGAAAAATAAAATTTATTAACTATCGGTTAATTTAAGCCAGGGTAGTCATGTACAATTACACATTAAGAGCAAATAGTATGCCAATTGCGTGACAACACTATGAAAACATTTATCGAACTTTGAAACTTCCCCATGAAGAAATTCAGGTTCATATTTGTTATTGTGGCTATCGCGATCTGTTCCTTTATCCCGGGAACAAAAGAAAGCAACTACCGCAAAAGCTATACCGAGGCAATAGACCGTTTTGAGCAACAGGAACACACTTTGTGTGAGCAAATAAAGACCGCCGATCTTTCTACAAGCCCCGGCAAAGAAAACATAAAACAGGATATAGAACAGGCCCGGCTGAAGCTGAAAGCAATTGACTTCTGGCTGCGCTACCTGGAGCCGGTGGCTTACAACAAGATCAATGGCCCGCTGCCGGTGGAGTGGGAAAATGAGGTGTTCGAAAAATTTGAACCACCCTACCGCCGCGAAGGTGCGGGCCTATCCCTCGCCGAAATTTACCTCGATAATAAAAACGCATCCAAAGACTCTGTGTTGCGCCTGGTGCAGATCTCCTTCGATGCGCTCAAAACTTTTAAAGCAGATTCCATAGTTGGCCAGCTCGATTCTTTCGATCACTTTTTTTATGCCAACAGGCTATACCTGCTCAACCTCGCATCCATATACACCACCGGCTTTGAATGCCCCGGCAACAAGAACATCATACCCGAGCTGCGCTCTATGCTGGCAGATGTGAAGGCCATTTACAGCAGCTACAACAGCGCCTTCCCTACAAAACCGGTGACCAAAGAATACCTGGATGCCTATGAAAAAATGATCGTGTTCGTGAACAGCCAGCCAGCTGATTTCACACAATTCAACCACTATGCTTTCATTAAAGACTTTGTGAACCCCCTGTTCGCGATCAACCAAAAACTGATCGCGGGGTACAAGCCCTTCTCCATCAGCTATAACGATTTTACACTGAGCAATACCACGCAATCCATCTTTGATAAAATGCTGTATGCCCCGCAAAACACCAAGGGCATCTATTCGCTGGTGGAGGATAAAGAAACACTTGCAGAGATCAAAGCCATGGGCAAAACACTCTTTTACGACCCCATACTCTCCGGCAACAACCAGCGCAGTTGCGCATCCTGCCATAAGCCCAACGAATACCTCACCGACACCAGCGCAGCCACCAGCCTGCAATACAACAGAACCGACCGACTGCCGCGAAACACACCCACTCTCATCAACACCGTATACAATCACTTGCTGATGCTTGACGGCAAGCACATCACCCTGCAGGCACAGGGCAGGGATGTAATGACCAACCCAAGGGAGATGGGCGGCGAGAAAAATGATATCGTACGCAAGGTGATGAGCTGCAAAGAATACCGGACCGCGCTCAATAAATTTCTAAAGCTGACCCCGGAAGAGCATGAGGTGACCATAGACCACATCGTATCTGCGATCACATACTACTACAGCGATTACAGCAACTACTACTCCCCTTTTGACGATGCAATGAATAAACAGGCCCCGCTGGACCATGCCAGCATCAACGGCTTCAACTTATTTATGGGCAAGGCACAGTGTGGCACCTGCCACTATGTGCCGCAATTCAATGGCGTGAAGCCCCCCTTCATCAGCTCCGAGTTTGAAGTGCTGGGCGTACCCGAAGACACCACCTACAAAAGCATCAGCAAGGACAAAGGCCGCTACGGTATCAATGCCGCACCCGAAACAATGAATGCCTTCCGCACAGGTTCTATACGCAACTCGGAGTATACCAAACCCTATATGCACAACGGCGTTTTTCATACACTTGACGAGGTGATAGACTTTTATGACGCAGGTGGCGGCGTAGGCAAAAAGCTGGAAGTGAAGAACCAGACTCTTTCTACCGATTCGCTAAAACTGACACCAATTGAAAAAAAAGAATTAATTTCATTTATTCATTCACTTAACGAACACATCATTTTTCAATCAACACCTGAACAACTACCCCACTCGTCTATTAAAGAACTTAATGCCCGAAAGGTAGGCGGCGAATACTAAATGATCTTCTATGAAATATTTATCAACCCTGCTCCTTGTTTTGTCTGTAGCGCTGCTGGCGCAATGCACCCTGCACAAGCATAAGAGGGATACGACAAAAGAAAAAGCCAGGACAGTAGCGGCTAATACAGAGAACAAAAGCGACAGCGAAAGCTACATTGTACCACCCAATATAATGCCCGAAATGGTACCCGGTTTTTATGAAAAATTAAATAAAGGCAAAGAACTCTATAAGATCAACTGCTCCGGCTGCCACGGCATATTCACAGCAGGCAAGGATGGTGTGCCTAACTTTACACAAAAACAATTCGATAAATACTCCACACAGTACGTACTGCGCGACCCGAACAACCATGCCGTAGCGTTCAAAATGAACCCCGAAGACCTGAACTTTGTGATGGAATATTTAAGGTACAGAAGATCGGCCAACCCGGCCGACAATGCCTTACCCGGCGACCCGAGATAAGCCACTATTCCACCATCATCTTGATCACATTGTAGCCGCTCTGCGAAGCTACCTTAGTGAAGTACACGCCCTTTGCGAGTGCCGGCAATGCAAACTGCCTGCTGTTGAGCCCCTTGCTCACTACCCATTGCTGTGTACTGATGACCTTCCCCGTCACATCCAGCACCTGCACCGTAAGCTGTTCATTGAGTTGCGCAGTATAGTCTATACTGAAGCTGCCCTTGTTCGGATTAGGATAAAGTATGCAATCCATAGGCAGCATATGCTCGCTGGCCACACTTACCGTGCTGGCAATATAGCTTATAGCCTGGTAGGCATTGATCTTGCCATGCCCCCATGTGTTGGTGCCTGTAGCAGGCAGTACACCTGTGTACACATCCTTTATAGCTGTGGCATTGATGATGTTCTTCGCCTCATCGGGAGTGAGTGCGGGGTTCACCTGTAGCATCATACCCACTATGCCGGCCACACAGGGCGATGCCATAGAAGTGCCTGCCAGCATAGCGTACAAATGCACCCTGCCACCGACCGCATCAGTATCGGCCTTCACTATTGATGAATAGTTGGTGCCGCCAACGTTGTATGAAGTATCATAAGAGCTTACCGCCGATGCGAGTGCAAAACCCGGCGCCGTAATATCCGGCTTGATGCGGCCATCCTCGGTAGGGCCAAAGCTGGAAAACGGAGCTATACGGCCATGCGCAGCGCCCGGATAATAGAGCGGCGAACCGCTGATATTGGTAAAAGAAGTCTTGCTGGTATATGCGCCCACAGTGATCGCGGAGCGTGTGCAGCCAATGTCCGATACCGTCATATGCGCATCGCCCGATACCGCCCATGGGTAGCCCAGCTTCTTAAAGTAGCCATAGTAGCCCTCAGGTGGCAGCACGTAGCCTTCCCACATATTCACAGTGCCATCAGTAGCCTTGGTGGTCATACATATATTGTCATGTACCCTGCTGCTGATCTTGACAGACGCATGTGGCTTGCCGTTGTATTCGGATAGCACCATAGCCAGGTTGATGACACAGCTATCATGATTTGACCCTATGAGATAGAACGTGCGGCTGGTATCTGAAAGGCAAATGAAGCCTGTAGAATCAATGGCTGCGGTAGTATCGTACAGTTTAAAGTTGATGCAAAATGTTTTGCCCGTATCGCCCCATACATCTACCCAGGTGTTCTGGTTATTGCTGTCCAGCAAAGGAGAGAAGGTAACGAAGGTGCTTACTGTGGTATCTGTGGGCGTAAAGGTTTTGCCGAGGTGCACGGTGTCTTCGCCATTGTTGCCTGCCGCGCATACAAATATTTTGCCCGGGCCTGTAAGCGCATCGCAAGATTGGTTGAAGAGGGAATTACCATCGTGCGGGCCCAGTGTGCTGCCCCAGCTCAGGTTCACCACCGCAGGCTCGCCTATAGATGCCGCATAATTGAAGAGGTAATTAGTGCCATCTATAATATCCGATTCCCCGGCCACTGTCCATTCTGCCGGGGCAGGCATGATGCCCACCATGGCTATATCGCTCTCAAAGGCCATACCCCTGAATTTGCTGTTGGCATTGCTGCCATAGCCCGAACCTGCTGCAATGCCCGTAACATGCGACCCGTGCGACAGTATAGCCGTATCGTAGCCGCGCGCCCTGATAGCATCCGTATCGGTCAGCTCATTGCCGTAGGCAAAGCCTGTGGGCGGTGTGCCGGCTATCTTCTGCGTCCATATTCTTTTTATGCGGTAGGCGCTGTGCGTAGTATCGTACATAGTGGGGTGCCCCAGGTCGAAGCCCGCATCCACAATGCCCACCAGCACATTCTTGCCCGTAACCGGCATAGGCAGGTTGATGCCCTCCTGCGCCGAATCGGCATGGGTTTGTTTGCGTGCCGAGTCCAGCAGCGGGAACACCGGCTGGTCCAGGTCTATGAAAGTGATGCCCGTAGTGGTGGTAAATGCCACCACATTTTCCAGCGGCACCTGCACCGTCCATATATTGCCTGCACGTGTACCAATATACACGCCCAGCGCGCTCAGCCGCGCCTCGTCCACATCGGGTGCCACCTTTATAAATGCGCTGATGTACGCCTTGCCGTTTATCTTCTTGTACACGTAATCGGGTACGCGGGTCGTATAGCTCTTCTGGTCTTTGCAGGCCTGCAGGTATTGCCGGGTAAATGCAGACAGTTTGGGTTTAGCCACATCCTGTGCCTGCACCGATAAGGAGCATACCGATATGATCACAGTGAGTATTGTTTTCATGTTCATTATGTAAAAATAAATGTTTTTTGGGGGAAGGACTGTATAAAAAATGGGTAGTTGTCCATATAGCTATTTTCAATATAGCGAAGGAGTGTCTAGGCTTCTTGCCACGATTGAGTTGACAGTTCCATTCCATATTTTCAACAGTAGACAATAACAGATTGTTGATAAATAGTGCATAATCGCCAATCGAATGTTCAGTTCTCTTTTTAGAATGTGAATAACTACTTTTTATCGTTAACGATATAGATGCAATTGGGATTAGCATTAATGGTTTTTCTAACAAAATTTCTAAAATCTTTTTCTGAAACCTTTTTATTACCCGTTAACTCAATCAAATCATTCCAATAATATTCGTCGTGCTTTAGGGCTTTTCGTCTTGCCCACTTTAATATAGACGTACCCGTGCGAACTGCACTACTAGATGAATTCTCTGAGTTATCGCTAGTCTTAATTTGCAGCAGTGTGCCGTCTGTTTTGCAGAAATCAACGGATTTTATAGTTGTACCCCAACAGCAGAGCCAGCCTTGAGGCTTTAGCATTATGGATAAATATTCTTCCAACATATCGCCAATGATATTTTCAATTGTCATCATAACAGAATGACCATTAGCAACATTTAAAACTTCTTTTTCAGATAGGTCAGCATGCAAGAGGTGATAAATCTCTTTCAATAAACTATCAGGCACAGTTGATGACTGATTTCCTTTTCTTTTAGAAGGTCTCAATTCAAAACCTTTAAAATAATGTTGTACCCACTTATTTAGATAGTCTGGTAAAGCAGTAATAACAATTTGTTTTGCCTTGTATTTAGGCAACAAATTATTCTGCAATCCGGAACAAAATATATCTGTCAATTCACGCGAATATTTTTCCCCAGCTGCACCTCGAATTAACTTATCTATTGTCCCTCTTGAATATTTATTGTCTTGAAATGTATACTGCATTAATAAATTTTAGAAGTAAATATACTCCTAAAACGCAAATTCCAATATCCCTTGATTTAGTTTGGTTTTAGCTTTTTTGACTTGTGCTATAAAATCGCTCTCCCATTCTTTGTCAGAAGTGTTTTTATATCTAGAAAAAGAAAAGCCATCATATACGACGGGTGACTTTTTATTATAGTGATTCAATATTGTTGTGCCGATGGCATACCCTAATCCTACTGGCACTGCATTGCCAATTTGTTTGTATTGATCAATAATATTTCCTTCGATACTCCATTCATCAGGAAACTGTTGCACTTTTTTATATTCTTGAATTGACAATGGCCTATTGATTGTAGGATGTGCTAACTCAGTTGCTGGCATTGCAGGATGTGTAACTAAAGTGGGCGAAGGCTTATCCCATGACAATCTCCTATAGAATCCTGTTTTCCCCCCACCTAGCAAAAAGGAATTACCCATTGCTTCCTTTTGAATCTTTTCTGGCAAATCTCTCCAATTCTGTCCCGGCTTCAACATTTCAATATACTTTAGTCTTTTAGCAGAGAAATTTATGTGGTCACAATTTTTCTTGTCTATATTCTTAACGGCTTCTTTGAAAGTGATCCATTTTGGCAATCCATAAGTTGCATTGTCTGAATTACTCGGAGTAAGATAGGGAACAGTTGTATCCATTAATGTACAAATGATTACAACCCTCTCTCTAATTTGAGGTACCCCAAAATTTGCTGAATTATACAGATTGAAACTAATTTTATATCCTGCATCTTCAAGCCTTTTTTTTACATAATAAAGTGATGACCCTGTAAATTCTTTAGGGTCAAAGTCGAACTTTCTAGTTATTTTATCATTCAAATCAATTGACATTGGTGTTGACATTAACCCCCTTACATTCTCAAGTACAGCATATTTTGGTTTGATCTCAGTAATTAAATCAATGTACTTCAAAAAAACGTTGCCCCTATCATCTTGAAAACCCATTCTTTTACCAGCTGTACTGAATGCTTGGCAGGGCGGGCCTCCAACAATTACGTCAACTTGATCTTTACTTTTTAAATTTGAATGGTGCAATATATCTTCAACATTGTAAAGTCGAATATCTCCTATTAAGCCTACTTCTTTATCATTAGCTACAATGGTTTTTCGTGACGGATTATCAATTTCACAAGCAAGCAATACATTTAATCCCGCCTTTTCTAATCCAATATCTAAACCCATCGCACCTGAAAAGAAAGATAAAACATTCAATTTCGATTTCGAATATTTTCTTGTTGACACTCTATCTTGAACTATTCCAGGCTTATTTAGTTTAATGTCTTTCAAGTTGAAATTGTCTATAGTTGTTTGATGAATTAACCATGTTTTTCCGACACGTTCTGCATCAATTTTACCTTCTCTAATTAACTTACGTACGTACTGTTCAGAACAATTTAATGTTTCGGCAACTTCTAATACTGATAGCATAAAATTTAGTTTCGATACCGAAACTAAATAATTATACCCACAAACAAAAAATTATTCCAATAATTATTTTTTTAGGCTGCCTACTCATTGTTCTCTGATGTTCCGCAAAGCGGGCATCAGGTATTACAAATAGGGCCGATTTGCAATTGGCATACTCGCGCAGGACAAGGCAGACTATCAATAAAACCAAACGCCCCATAGATTTTTCGTCTTGGAGCGTATTACTTTCTTCACGACCTTTGTGCTATCAAAGTACCTTTTGCCTTTGTTCGTCGGAGCTATTTCTCCTAGGTTGGCTTTATTGTTGCACTCTTATTAAAGTTTTACCACTTTCTCGCACAGATGAGATAATTTCCCCCTTTAGTGTCGGGGTGTGCGCAACATTCTTGCACAAGTGCGCAAGAATGTAGCAAAAATCAACTGCTACTTTTACAATAACTCATTGATTATCAACAATACGATAGCCAATGAGTCCACAATAAAAAAATTGCAACAAGAATTGTGCAATTTCCCTACCCACGCTACCCTTAGTTTATCTTTTGGATAGCAGCCAGTATAGCATCCCATAGTGCTATACGCGCAGTGAGGGCGGCCTGCACAGCGGTTGTGGCTTCCTGCCAATAGGCTTCGTTGTCGCCGCAAAGCTGGGTGGTCATCTGGTAGGCGAGGTGGCTGTGGTGGTCGCCATCTACTTCTATATGCCGCTCCAGGTAGTACTGGAATATGCTGATCTTGTTTTCGGTCTGCTTGTTCAGCTCCCGTACAAAGGATACGAACATGCCGGGTATCAGGTCTTCGCGGCCAAAGGTGAATACGGCGGCCTGTATGTGCGCCTTGCCTGTGGCTATGGTCTCAAAGGTATTGCGCACAAAGCCCGGCACTGCGGCAGGAATATCATCGGCCTGCAATAGTCTAGCGATGTCTTTGCCACTCGCAGCCTGCGCTACGAGGTTGCTGATAGGCGCGGTGTTGCTGCCCGCCTGCTGCATGGCTTGCAGGTATAGCTCGAAGTGGCTGAGGCGCGTGCCGTGCTGGTCTACATCGCTCTCTTCGCCGGTCACTATCTCGTTGATGAGGTAACGGGTGGCAGCATCGCCTTTTGGCACCCACGGCACATCTACACAGGTAAGCTGCCGTTGCAGCGATTTTAGCAGCGACATAAAGTCCCATACGGCATATACATGGCTTTCCATAAAAATATGCACCGCCTGCAACGAGTTGATGTGGCTGTATAAAGGATGATCTACTAATTGCTGCCGTAATGGATGGATCTGCTGCCGGAGGGCTTCTAACCTGCTATTCATAATTGGATAATTGGGTGCAAATGTAGGGAGTATTTGCTTTGTAACAGTAGGTGTGCCACACCTCTGAGGTGTGGCACACCTTAGGAGTATCGACTAATTCATCAGTGCAGTATGAAAGTGGAGATATACCTCGCCGGAGAGGGGCATCTTGCCATAGAGGCCGGTAAGCTCGGCATCGGGCATGTTCACGAAGCCTTGTATGCCGCCTGCCACTGTGATGTGGGCAAGTGTAAAGAGGTCGTAGCCTGCGCCGAGGGTAATGACGCTTACATTGTATTCCTGCGGGTTGAGGAGCGCGTAGGGGTCGTACACTAACTCTTCACTGGTCTTCTGCACCCATTCGTAGCGGCTGTAGATGGCCAGCTTGTTCAGCTTTAGCGTGGCCTCCAGCAAGGCTGCATTAGATGCGGGCTGACCGGAAATATTGTTCTGCCCCCACAGCGCGGTAGCAGCTATGTATTTACCGGTGTACATGGGGTATATATAGGAGGCAGATGCGGTATTGCGGTTCACATTCTCACCAGGATTGAGGGCCTCTGGGCTTTTGATGAAGCCATGTGATACCTGCAGCGACCAGTTTTTGGTAGGGTTGTAAGACAGCCTGCCGCTCCACGAGTCGAACAGGGGCGGGTCGAAGTTGTAGCGGTTCTCATCAGGCTCACGGCCCGTGAAGGAAGAGCCTTCGATCTTAAACCGCCCATACCTGAAGCCCAGCGTGGCTACGCCAAAGGTGATGTGTGTGGCATCTTCCCAATGGTGGCCTATAGGGGCATCGGGCATAAACTCGCCTGATGCGCGGTGCATAAAGGTAACCGGCCCCAGCGCAGGCTCACCGGGATAGCCAACGTATAAAAAGAGATCGCTTTTCTTAGAAAGCGCATAAGCATAGCTGGCAGATAGCTCAGAGACCAGATCGTGCGGGTGCTGCCTGTCCACCAGGGGTTGCCCCTGCCACGATTCGCCCGTCTGGAAGAGCAGCGGGTAGCCGTTGCCACCATCTATCAGCGCATCTGTTGAGAACATGGCATTGAAGTGCAGTATACCCTTCTGCCCTACTTTGCGTTGCGCCATGGCCATGAGCATATCTGGGGCATCCCACTTATCGCCGCCACGGAGGCCTGCATTGGTGATGTCCTGCTTCTCGTAGCGGGCAAAGATGTTGCCGCCAAACATGAACATCCATTTTTTGGTGTGCAGCATGTAGCCATATACAGGGGTGGCATCGGGCTGCCAGGCAGTGCCTGAGCCATCGCGGCTCACGGGCAGGTTCAGCGAGAGGCCGCTGGTCATATGCACCATACGCAGGCGTTGTATGATGGCTTCTACCTCGGCATCGGCCATGTCGGTCATCTCATCATCTTCGTCATTGCCTGTGGCTGCATCATCATTATTGCTTTTAGGCGCCTTCTTCTTTTTCATATCATGCTGCGCAAAGGCAGGCCCGGCAAGGCCCAGTAGCAGAATAGCGATCAGGAAAAAGACACTCTTGTTTTTCATTTTGATGAAGTTACATAATAAGTGTTCCAACACGGGTTTTTCAGAACGCTAATTTATAGTTAACTGATAATAATATTCATTGTTTCTTAACAATAAATGTGTTATCTTTATAAAGTAGGAATAGCGCATCTTATTCAACTTTTCTGATCTTCCACTTTTCTTCCCTGTGGTTTTTTGTGAAACTTTTATTTTCTTCGCATTGTCTATACATCACGTTTCAATAAGTAAAGTTATGATCATTGTTTTGTTTTTTATCGGGTTGTGGTACACATCGTTGTTTTGCCAAACGTTCTTCCAGCATAGGTATGGTGCGCATGGTGCATTTACTATGAGCAAAGGCTGGGAAAAGGTTTTCTTTATACTCTCCTACATCACACAAGGATCTTCGTATATGAGCCCCAGGGCCTACGCCATTATGCACCGTATGCACCACGCCTATACCGATACCGAGCTGGATCCCCATTCGCCATCTTTCTCCAAAAACATCTTTTCGATGATGTGGCGCACGCGCAACATCTACAGCGGCATCTTCAATAACAAGATAGAGACCGAAGCCAAGTTTGAAAAAAACGTACCTGAGTGGAATAGCTTTGACCGCTGGGCCAATTCGGCTGCATCGCGTATACTATGGGCGGCATTGTACCTCGCTATCTTCATTAAGTACAGCACATCTCCCTGGCAGTACCTTTTCCTGCCGGTAATCTTATCAATGGGCGCGTTTCATGGTGCGGTGATCAACTGGTTTGCGCATAAGTACGGTTATAAAAATTACATTCTCAAGAATACCTCTGAGAACCTCTTTAGTGTGGATATCCTGATGCTGGGCGAATCTTACCACAACAACCATCACAAGTTTCCATCGTCTATCAACTTCGGTAAACGCTGGCACGAGATAGACCCTATATACCCCGTCATCAGGTTATTTGCCTGGATGAAGATCATCCAGATCTCGCAGCCTGCTGCTGAAGTGGCCGCATAGTGCGCACCATGCCGATGAAGTATTTAGTGCAAGTATTCAGTTTACTTTTTAAAGAAATAACGGCATGGACAAAAAAATAACACTCTCCTACGATTCAGGCAAGGCCATTGTTGATGTGCCACTCACTTATACAGCAGAGCTGCTGGGCAATGTGCACACCATTACCTGCCATGTGGGCGGCCCACCCTTCCCGCTATGGCTGCAAACCCGCAAGTTCGAGCTGATGTCTTCTTTGGAAAACAAGAAGTATACGCCATTGTTCAACGAGATCAATCATGGCCGCAACCTGGATACCACGCTGTTCATAGACCTTGCATATAACAACATTATGAAGGCGGAGAAGCTGGTAGTAATTGTGGCTGCTGTGGCATATGAACCCCTAACCCGAAAAGCCAACCAGCAACCCCTACCCCTCCCGCAAAAGCGGGACCTTGTGCAGGGGCAACCAATACTGCCCCTGCGTGAGCATGAATAATCCTGCATAGAGATATTACGCGAGTGTTTCGGCTAAAGCCGATCGTATAGTTATATGATCACCCCGGCCCAAAGTCCGGGGCAACTGGTATATTACTTTACTTTTTAGCGAAACGTAGCGCACATTACATGCCCATAAATGCTGCGTTGCGGCATTTATGGGCATAAAAAAAGCCCCTCAAAAGAGGGGCAATAAATGATGATGTATGAATAAGCTTAGATAACTTTTACGTTAACCGCGTTTAAACCTTTTTTACCATTTTCTACTTCAAAGCTCACTTTGTCGTTTTCGCGGATTTCGTCAGAAAGACCTGAAACGTGAACAAAGATGTCTTCTCCACCGTTTGACGGAGAAATGAAACCAAATCCTTTGGTGCCATTGAAAAACTTAACTGTACCTTCTTGCATTTTAAAAAAATTTGATGAATAAAGAGTAAAGATAAGGTAAATGTTTTAGAAAAAAAACAAATATTTTCATTTTTTTTGAAAATACTTTTTTAGACCTCATTTTATTGCCCAAAAAAGACAATTCAATTTCTGAGGTTTAAACTGCTTTTTTTACTCTTACAGCGTTGTATCCTTTAGGGCCACGCTCTATCTCGAAAACGACTTTGTCCCTTTCTTTGATAGGCTCGGTAAGCTGGTTGATGTGTACAAATATACTTTCCTGGCTTCTGAGATCATTGATGAAACCATATCCTTTGGCCTCATTAAAAAAGGTGACGACACCCTTGCGGATGGTCTCCTGCGCGCTCTCGTCTATCTTTGCAGCGCCGAGCTGTATGTCTTCAAGGTTGATCTCTATCTTGCGTGTGGGGTCTGGTGGCTTGGATGTGATGTTGCCATGCTCATCTATATACGCCATCATATCGTCAAGGCTTTTGCCTTTGCTGTTGTTGCTCTTACGGTCTTCTTTACGCTCTTCTTTATCCTGCTTCTTTTTTGCTTTTTTCTTTTCTTTTTCCTTTTTACCCATTGTTTCCCTGGACCTCCCCATATTTCAATAATTTTTTTTGATCAACCCCAAAGGTCGTCATTTATTAAGACACTTATTAAATTTAAATAAAAGTATTGTGAAAAGGTGCAAATCAGGGATTTTTGGCTATAAGAAAGGGCTTCGTACAGTGAAGCCCTTTCCTTATCAGCCTTATGAAAATCTGCTACGCTGCTTCATGTTTCATAGCAGCCATTACTGCATCTATATCCACGCCGAGGCCTTTGGCTACTGCCATGCCCAGGTTCGCGTTTGCACGGAAGAAGTGGCATAGCTGGCGGTTGATGATGAGGTCTTTCTTTTCTCCCTCTATACCGCTCATTGCGCCTACAATATTGCTTACGAGGTTGTGCCGGTCGTAGTCGTTCATGGCTTTGGTGAAGAGGAGGCCGGGCTGGCTGTAGTGGTCGTTCTCGCCAATACCGTTGCGGTCGTACCAATCGGCAGTGATGCTGTCTAATGCTATGGCTGGCTCTTTATAGCTATTGTCCACATATACATCGTCAAAGCTGTTTGGGAAGTAGTTTGGCGCATCTTCGCCATTGCCATCTATGCGCATGTGGCCATCGCGCTCATAGTTATTGACCATGTACGGGCATTTGTTGACGGGTATCTGCTCATAGTTGACACCAAGGCGGTAGCGGTGCGCATCAGGGTAAGAGAGCAGGCGGCCCTGTAGCATTTTATCAGGTGAGTAACCGATCCCATCAACCACGTGCGCGGGCGCAAAGGCAGATTGCTCGACCTGGGCGAAGTAATTCTTAGGCACTTCGTTCAGTTCCAATTCGCCAACATCTATAAGCGGGAAATCGCCGTGCGGCCATACTTTGGTGAGATCGAATGGATTGAATGGTGTTTGCTGCGCCTGCTGCTGTGTCATCACCTGTATCTTCACGGCCCACTTAGGAAAGTCTTTATTGTCTATAGCGTGCACAAGGTCGCGCTGGGCAAAGTCGAGGTCAGTACTCTTCATAGCTGCCGCCTCATCATTAGTAAAGTTTTTGATACCCTGCATGGTTTTAAAATGGAACTTCACGTATACCAGCTCATTCTTTGCGTTGATAAGCGAGAATGTATGGCTGCCGAAGCCATCCATATGCCTGTAACCATGCGGAGTGCCGCGATCGCTCATGAGTATCATTACCTGGTGCAGGCTTTCGGGGTTGAGGCTCCAGAAATCCCACATCATGGTAGGGCTCTTACAATTGGTACGCGGATCGCGCTTTTGCGTGTGTATGAAGTCGCCAAATTTTTTGGGGTCTTTGACGAAGAACACAGGCGTGTTGTTGCCTACGAGGTCCCAGTTGCCGTCCTCGGTATAGAATTTTATGGCGAAGCCGCGTGGGTCGCGCTCTGTATCAGCACTGCCTTTTTCGCCGCCCACTGTACTGAAGCGCAAGAGCAACTTGGTTTGCTTGCCGATCTTATTGAACAGCTTTGCCTTGGAGTATTTGCTGATATCGTGCGTGACGGTAAATGTGCCGAACGCACCTGTACCCTTGGCATGTACGACACGCTCGGGGATGCGCTCACGGTTGAAGTGCGCCATTTTTTCGTGCAGGATGAAATCCTGCAACAGCAGTGGGCCGCGGGGGCCTGCGCTCAATGAGTTCTCATTCTCGGCATACGGTATACCGGATGCAGTAGTAAGTTTGCGGTTGTTTTCTTTTTCGTTCTGCATAATGGTAAGTTTTATTATTACAAAGCTGTGCATTATTGCAGACAAAACAGGCAGAATGTTTGAATTGGCGGATAGAGATTTTCTATAGTGTGGTTTTGGAGGGGATCTGTATTGTTATCAGTGATCAACATAAGTGGCTTTGATCGTATATACCAGTAGGGGACAATTACGCGCGAGCATTTCGGCTAAAGCCAACTTATTCTCTGCTTAACCCCGGCCTAAAGGCCAGTGCTACTGGTATAACGCAATGCCCCGTATCATACCAATGCTTCTAATTCTGTAACAGACTGGCGGTTGAAGGCGAGGAGGAGTGTTGTGTATTCATTGATGCGGTTTTCATTTGCCGGCTCTTTGCAGAGGGCTTCTATGCGCCGGCCCAGCTCGGCGCTTTGCGCCATGCCCATCATCATCCACTTGGGGCGGAAGAGGTGCATGAGGGATGCTACTTCTTCTGCGTTACCAGCCTGCAGGGCTTTCTGCACATTTTCTTCGAACAGAGGTATGGCTTTGAAGTATATGCTGATGTATTTTTTTATGCGGTCCTCCTCCTGCTCGCAGAAATCGCGGAGGTAGGTGAGGTCTGTGGCCTGCTGTGGCGCGGATAGTGCTGCCCCCGTAGTTACAGCCGCTTGTGTGGTGGTATTTCTGCCGGTGAGGTCGGCTATGGCGGCTATTAGCTGCCATGTTTTGAAGGGCTTAGGTACAAAGGTATTCATACCGGCACCAAGGCATTTATCAAGATCGTTTCTTAACATGCTGGCCGTGAGGGCTATGATGGGTATACTATTCTTTGGCGCGGGCATTTCGTTGCGTATGTAGCGTGTAGCTTCGAGGCCATCCATTACAGGCATCTGCACATCCATGAGTATCACATCGTAGTCGTTTTGCCGCAGCAACTGTATAGCCTGCTCACCGTTCACAGCCTCATCGATCACTACATCGGCTTTGAGGCGCAGGGCATCGTTGGCTACGAGGCGGTTATTCTCATTGTCATCGGCCAGCAGTATGCGCAGGCCATTGAGGCTGCTGCCGTCTATGCGGCGCTCATTGGCGGTACGCACCTGCAAGCCTTGCGCAGAGCCTTTTTTGAAGGTGATGTTGAAGGAGAATGTGGTACCCCGCCCTTCATCGCTCTGCACACTGATGCTGCCGCCCTGCAGTTCCACCAATTGACGGGAGATAGACAGCCCAAGGCCTGTGCCACCATAGCGGCGGGTATCGGAGCTATTGACCTGTGTGAAGCTTTCGAAGATGGTATTGAGCTTATCGGGCGGTATGCCGATACCGGTATCCGTAATGGAGAATTGCAGGGATATGGTATCACCTTCTTCGCTTAGCTTCTTTACGTCTATGGCTACGCTGCCCCTATCGGTAAACTTAACGGCATTTCCACCCAGGTTGATCAATATCTGCGTGAGGCGAAATGGATCGCCAATGAGTACATCGCCAATATCATCGCTGATGGCGGTAAGCAGTTGCAGTCCTTTTTCATCGGAGCGCACAGAGAGTGTTTCTTTTACCTGCCGGATCGTGTCGGCGAGAGAGAAGTCCATGCTTTCCAGTTCCAGCTTGCCGGCTTCTATTTTGGAGAGGTCGAGAATATCGTTGATAAGGTGCAGCAGGAGATCGGAGGAGCGGGAGATGACGTGCAGATAGTTGGTTTGATCGGGCCGCGGATTTTTATCGAGCAACAGGTCGGTCATGCCGCTAACGGCATTCATGGGCGTACGTATCTCGTGGCTCATATTGGCTAGGAACTGCTGCTTGAACTGCTCTGAGCGTTCTGCGCGGTCGCGCTGCTCATCGGCGCGCTGCTTCTCTGTGTTAATGCGCACATTGGCCGTCTTTTGCTGGCGGTAGTTGCGGTAAACGAAAAATACAAGTACCAGCGCCAGGCCTATGCCCACTACGCTGCCTATGGAGATGGCTTTTTGTTTTTGCAGCTCCAGGTCGGTAACCTTTTTCTCCTGCGCGTGCCGTAGGCTGTCGGTAGCCCTTTGCTGCGCATGTTTCAGGCTGTCCTCTATTTGTTTTGTTTCAAAATCAGAAGTCATTTCCATTCGGGTAAATTCCTTGGTCTTCTCTATGCTGTGCACACTATCGCGTATAGCGATGAAATTTTTAAACGCTTCTAATGCCAATGCAGGCCGGCCCATTTGCTGAGGTATTGCTGAGCGCCTGTAGCGCGTCTTTCTCATCATCGAGCGCGCCGGTGCTTTTGCAGGTATCTATGGCTGCTGTGAGACAGGGTATGGCTTTGTTATACTTTTTTTGATGGGTGTATATCTCGCCCAAAAGAGTATAGGCAATGGGTACATCTTTATTGTAAGGGTCATTCTTTGTAAGGATCAGGGCTTTTTGCGCATAGCTCATTGCCTGATCTGTCCTCCCCATTCCTAAATATAATTTCCCAAGCAGGTTATAAATGCCCATCTCACTCTCCAGTTCATTTATTTCTTCACATATTTTCAAGGCATGATCATAGCTTTCTATAGCCTGCATATCATTTCGCCGGGCATGGTATGAGTTTCCAATGCCTACCAGACATAAAATCGCTGCTGACCTGTTTTTTGTTTGTTGGCACAACTGTAATGCCGAATTATAATTATTCAATGCACGCTCGTACTCACCCATTGCTACATACGTATCTCCAATAGTAATTTTTATAACAGTCATCTGTATTGTATCATTCCTGCTGCTTTTTTGTTTTGCTTTCACTAATTCATTGAGGACTTTCGATGCACTGTCGTAACAATTGAGCGCCGCAGGATAGTCGCCAACAGTAGCGTATATACCACCCATATTGCTCAATAAACCCAAATTTATTGTTGGCTTCAATCCTACCTTCAATGCATCATTATATACTTCTATCACTTTTGTATATTGGGCTGACATGCGATAAGAATTAGCCAGGTACATATCTGCGTACCCTTCCAGATCCTTATCATTAAATAACTTTGCAGCTGACGCAGCTTCCCTGAAATACATAATGGACTTAAGATAGTTCTGCATGCATTCAGCATAAACTAAACCTAAGGTCGTGTTACCTACGATCACCCCTCTTTTCCAATTTATCTTTTCGGCAAGCGCTATTGCTTCTTTTGCTGTTTTTATTTTGTCTGCCGAATCAGAACAACTGTGTAATTTCGATAGCTCTATCAGGTAGGCAACCCTTTCTGTATCAGTAGCAGCACTATTGCATAATTGCTTTAGGGAATCCACTTTCGTTGATTGCCTGGCATGGAGCGGGGATGCGTATACAGCTACTATGCAGTAAATACATATTGTAAGCCAATAAGCCCTATAAAGCTGTATTTTATTCATTTCCTGAAGAAATAATATCATGAACTATAAAAAATGAAATTAATCATATACTTTGTGTGAAAATAATCATATCCTTACTAACTATTAAAAAAAATACTGAATGAAAAAGCAGCGGTTTTTTTTATTATACATTTTAGCTCTCGGCATCGTAGTTCTTGCAGCGGGTTGCGGACAAACTGCCAAAACAATGCAAGCTATGGTGATGTTCGGCAATCCCTCATCAGGACCTACAACAAACCCAGGCGGCGGATCGATAGCGGCGGATTCAACAGCGCCTCCAAAACCCGCTGCATCTAATGTAGATACTACCAGTAAGACTGCGACCCAAAAGCAGGATCAACTTTTGAAAACAAAAAACTCGGTTTCCTGCATAGGAGAAGGCATGTGTTCCAACCCGGCATTAGGAACAACTTCTGTTAACGGCACTATACCAGTTACGTTCTCCTATAGCACCCAAACACCTAGCAGCATATCGCTGATCTTCAAGCTCGCAGATATTGTAACCTACCAACCAACCCAGCAGGGTAACCTGGTTGATGGCGGGCAATATACATTCGGCACACCCATTACGCTTGATGACCCTATGTACGGGCAACTGGGCATGCAGGGTACAATGATGATACCAGCTGCGCAACCCGGCACTGTAAAAAATGACGGCACTACCGTTACCATCACTATGCCACTGGTACCTGCAACAGCTTCGGGTCCTGCTACTACCGGCCAGTAAATAATTCAAGTAATTTTGTGAGCGCCTTCCTTTTTGAAAAGGAAGGCGTTTTGTTTAGTGTCAATCGTGAAACTGCCTCGCCATCGCAATTAGAGGCGAGAGCGTTATCCTTCGCAAGGTGGGCAGGAGCAAGTTTCGCCTTCGCTGAAATAGCTATAGCGAACAAAGCACAGCGCCTACCGGGGGTTATTGCAAGCGTTAAAACTGCGACACCAATTCCATTAGCTCTTCTTTTTTGCGGCGGGATACATCGAGTGTGCTTCCATCGGCCATGATAACCTGGCCGCCTTCGCCGCGCAGGTATTTTTTGAGGTGGCTGAGGTTGATGAGGTATGACTTGTGTATGCGAAAGAAGCCATGCGGGGCCAGCAGCTCTTCGAAATCGCCGAGGGTTCGTGAGGCCAGTATCATCTTCTTATCAGCAAGGAATATTTTGGTGTACTTATCGTCTGATTCGCACCGGATAATGTCCTGGATGCCTATGAACAGCAGGCCCTCCATGGTAGGCACGGCGAGGTTGTTGAATTTCTTTTCGGCAGGTATGCCCAACAGCTCGAGCTTCTTTTCTTCGGCGGGCAATTTTTCCTGCATCTTATCGCGCATGCGGCTAATGGCATCCTGCAGGGCTGTGGAGTCTAACGGCTTCACGAGGTAATCGAGCGCCGAGAAGCGAATGGCGCGTATGGCGTACTGCTCGTGCGAGGTAGTGAAGATGATCTCGAAATTGACGGCGGGGAGTTTACGAATCATCTCAAAGCCATTCATGCCGGGCATTTCCACATCGAGGAATACAAGGTCGGGGCTTAGCTCGCGTATCTTTATAAGGCCATCGGCACCTGAATTGCACACGGCAACGATCTCAATACCGAGCGCGTATTTTTTGATGAGGTCCTGCAGCTGAAAACAACAGAACTCATCGTCATCAACAATAATGGCTGTTATGCTCCCGGTACTTTTCATAGTCTAAAGATATAAGGTTTTTGATGTTCTAAAAACGCACTTACAATTGATTAACATATCGATGGGGTAAAGAAGAAAGAAGACGCCCTTGTGAGACACCCCCTTTTCAATCTAAAAGCATCGTTCGTGATGGTTTATTCTATCATTATTATTTAAAACATCTCCCCACCTTCAATCTTTTTTAGTTTTTCTCGCGAGTCTATTTCACCCCTTCAGGACAATGTCATTGGTTTTTTACGAGGACATGGCCTGATAATATTTTGGGCGTGCTGCGCATCGGCGCAGGATCGGACTGTTGCGGATACCGTGTGTTGATGATGGCGGAGTATTTCATTGCGGAACTCCGCTCAACTTCGGCTAGCTGGTAGTATTTATACAGCGGCTCGTATACGTCGTAGTGGTAAGTGGCACCAACTGTATTATTGATAACTTGCTGTATGGTGCCGAGCAGCTCCAGCGCCGTGCTGTCGTTGCCGGCCAGTATGCGGTACTGAAAGGCATTACCGGCCGCGACCGTGAAGCTGATGGTAGCATGGTTGTGGTAGTTATCAATGGCCACATGGCTGAAGGCCTGCTGGCCGGATACCCTGCAAGCGGAGGATATCAAAACGATGATGAAAATGCATAGTGTTCTCATTTTTGTTTCTATTTACCACACAAACGTCTGCTTTTAATGGATAGTGGAAAAGCGGTAAGTAGCCAAGTAGGGCTGTAGCAGCGTGAAATGCGGGAATGATGTAGGGAATGGCTTTCGGCATTTCGGGTACATAGAAAGATGATACAGACCATTGGTATGATATTTACGCTTACCGGTATCAAAGCAACTATATGCAAACGATAACATTACGTGAAAACGAGAATAGCCGAAGGAGTTTTATTGCGAAAGGGATAACCCTTGCCGTAATCGGAACAATTGGCGGGTTTAGTTTTTTGCAGGGTTGTAAAGATGATGATGAAGATCAAAAAGTATCTCCGCCGGAAGACCTGATGCAGGAACATGGTTTGCTAAACAGGGTACTGCTGATATATGATACCTGCAAAACACACCTTACCAATAAAGAAGCCTTTCCACGACAATCCCTGACAGATGCTGCGGGCGTTATCCGTACGTTTGTAGAAGACTATCATGAAAAGCAGGAGGAAAATTATCTATTCCCGAGATTTAAGAAGGCTAACCAGCTCACCGACCTGGTGGATACATTGCTACAGCAACACAATGCAGGCCGGGCATTGACAGATAAGATCATGCGACTGGCAAAAATCACGTCGCCAACTGATGCCGAACAACAGGCGCTGCTTGCTGCGCTGACATCGTTTAACACCATGTACCGCCCGCATGAGGCGAGGGAAGACACCATTCTGTTCGCGGCTTTCAAGAAGCTGGTTTCACACCATGAATACGATTCGCTTGGTGAGGAATTTGAGCACAACGAGCAAAAGCTATTTGGTACAGGTGGCTTTGAAACAATGGTAAGCAAGGTGGCAGATATAGAAAAGGCACTTGGGATATATGACCTTGCGCAGTTTACGCCGAAAGTATAATCCATCAATAAAAGACCCTGTATTCTGTTGAAAAATATGTGTTAAAGAGCAAAAGCGGCACAATTATTGCATGTATGTACACGTTAATTACTTTTTATCACTAACACATAACGATGGAACGGAAAGAATTTTTGAAACAAGGGCTTATTATGTGCGGGCTTTCCCTCATACCTATCGGCGTAATTGAAAGCTGTAAAAAGCAGAGCTATGCAGGGCCGAGCAATGTAAACTTTACACTTGACCTGACCAATACTGGCAACGCATCATTGAACAGCACAGGGGGATCGGTATATGCCAATGGATTGATCATTGTATGTACGGGCGCGTCGACGTATGATGCCCTGTCGGCCACGTGCACACATGCCGGCTGCACAGTAGGCTATAACAGTACGAGCAGAACGATCGTGTGCCCCTGCCACGGCGGCACTTATAACGTAAGCACGGGAGCGGTAATATCCGGGCCGCCGCCATCGGGGCTTACGAAATATACAGTGACCAAGAGTGGCAATATACTTACGATTGCTTCTTAAACGAGTACGCTCAGAGAATCACCAAGAGCATTGACCTTGTTAGCGCAAAATGGAGTGGCAGTGTACTGCCGCTCCATTTATCCGACTTAATCTGCTATATATTCTTACTGCTTTACTATTCTCTTTACAAAGCCATTGCTGTTCGTTTCATCCGCGACCTGCACAAAGTAGACGCCATAAGCGAGTTGGCTCATGTCTATTTTGGTTGTAGCGCTGATCTTGCGGCTGTCTATCACCTGACCTTTTAGGTTATAAATGGTGATGTTGTAATTCTTGCTTTCTTTCAGTTGTACAGTAAGATCGCTGATCACCGGCACAGGAAACAATTGTACATCTGCATCAAAGGCGGCTATAGTGGCAACCGCAGAAGGTGATACGTATTGTGTGGCAGTGCCGGGAATTGTAGTGGTAGTGCCGCCTGTAGGGCCCACATTGACATTGCTGAATGTGCCGTAAAAGGTGGGACCAATGAAGTAGGGATAAGTGGGCTTGAGGCTTGCATCTACAGCTGTAAAGTAAGCATAGGTGCCGCCGGGGTATTCCGGTGTTTTGCAGGTACGGCCATTATGCGCATCGAGGTCGCCGGAGCCGGCTGTGTATTGCCAGTCTTCAATGAAGCAGCCTATAGGATAGGTGCTACTGACATCGGGGCCGCTGGTGCGGGTGGTGTATGATTTGGTGCTGTAACTTGACACCATTCTTTTGATACCACCCGATCCATCCGCATTGGCATATCCGTAAGGACCATAAATAGGGTATCCATCCCACGCATAGCCCACTATGGGCGAGTGCTTTGTTGAATCCCAATTGTGCAGCTTCAGGTTGTCAAAGTGGTGGTGGTACACATTGGTGGGTGTGCTATGTCCGTTGCTGGCATCCATATCCACACCTTCGAAGTAGTAGGCGAGGCGGTTCCATACGCCAGCGCCATTGTAAGACTGTGCATCGCCGGGATGGAAGAGCTCATCGCCATCCATCATCAGGCCCATTTGCCCCCCCATAACTCCGGCGGGTGTGGTAGCAGGCACGGGTACGCGGGGTATATCCCAGGTAGCGTTCTGGCTCAGTGCGTTATTGTGGGTTACTCCGTCGCGGTAATAATCGGGTATGTCGTTTGACTTGACGTATACATCGGTAGTGGTATAATAGACACTTTCGACATCGGTGAGCGCGCCATCATAGGTAGCGCCGGTAGTATTGAACCACCAGCCGGTGATCATGGGATCGGTGGTTGTTTGTGCTGCCGCGAAGCGGACGGAAAGCAGCAGGGCTATGAGCAATATGTGTTTACTGTTCATGTGCATGTTGGTTTTAGCTAACAATAATTACCTTATTTGACGACAGTATGGATCAAATCCTTTGCCCTGTTCAAAATTATTTTGAAGGATAACTATAGCGGGGATCGGATAAGAACTGCTTGTCGGATAAGGTATAGAGAAAAGCCATGAGTTGATTCTTCTCTACCGCAGTGAGGTAAATGCCTTTCTGTAGCTTAGGGCTGAGGGTGGGGCCATGGCATACGCCCATCACGTAATTATTGAGCACCTGGCTGAGGGACTTGAACCGGCCATCGTGCATATAGGGCGCAGAATACTGGACATTGCGCAAGGTTGGCACTTTGAATTTTAAAGAGTCGCGACTTTTGCCGGTGATCTTCATTTGTCCTACATCGCGCAGCGCATCATCGAGTGCTAGGCCGTTGTTCTCAAAACCGCCATTTGTAAAAAGTGGCTCCTTATGGCAGGAACCACAATCTTTCTGAAACAAGGTATAACCGGCTGCTTCATTTTCTGTGAACTGCTCTTCGCCGCGCTGCACTTTATCGTACTTCGCATTGGCGCTGACAATAGTGAGCATGAACTGGGAAAGCGATCTCAACACATATTCGCCGGTGATGGCTGTATCTTCAAATGCATCGCGGAAGAACGAAGCGTATTTATTGGAGGCACGCAGCTTGCGTACTACGTTATCCAATGATTCATCCATCTCCAATGGATTGGAGATAGGCTTTACGGCCTGCTCATCGAGATGTGCGACAGCACCATCCCACATAAAGCTTTTGCTCCAGGCAAGGTTCATGAGCGCGGGTGAATTGCGGGTGCCCATTTTGCCATCAATGCCGTGGCTGAGGTTATGATCTACATGGGTAAAGGCTGAGGAAGGTGAGTGGCAGCTTGCGCAGGATATGGTGCTATCGCGAGAAAGAACGGGATCGTAGAACAGGAGGCGACCGAGTTGAATTTTCTTATCGCTAAGCGGGCTTTTACGGAAATTATATGCAGGCTTTGGCCAGCCATCGGGCACATTGAAGGAGCCGGCAGGTTTGCGCCTGAAGCCTTGTGTGGCTACGAGCAATAGTATAAGCCCTATGACCGTAATCTTTTTCATGCGCAAATACGCTTCTGTCTATGTAGACGTACGGCACGCGTCTTTCCTTCGGATGAATATAATATTGTTTGGTTGAGTAATCTGTTGTTCGCGAGTGCCACCACCCCTGATGTTGCAAAAGAGGCTGCGCCCATTTGAAACATCGTCCCCTCCTTGGCAGGCGGGGAGTTACTCATTATCTGTCCTGCGATTGGGCGTAAAGATATATCGGATAGACTTCCTTCCGGGAAAGAATAGAAGAAGGGCAGGCGTTATCTACCTGCCCTTCTTGTTACTTACTTTTCAAAAAGATCAGCTGCCCAAAGTGGTAGGCCATATGCGTGGTGCGGCTGATGAGCAAATTGAGTTTATTGCGGTGCGGCTCTTTAGCGAAGTCTTCGGCGGATACGGCGGAATGCTTTGTGAACCAGTCGTCGGCTGTCATGCCGCTGAAATGTGTGGCCAGTTTGCCATTCACTTCTTTCCAGTATTTGCGCAGGTCGGCTGCTGCGGGCATTTCTGTGTTTACATTGTCGGGGTTGGTGAGGAATATCTCATCAAGATAGGTATGCAGCTGATCGCCCGCGCCCACCATGGGCAGCAAGCGGCTATGCACTGCGGCCATATGGCCGAGGAGGTAGATGCCCCTGTTGCGACCGGGTGAAACCTGCTGCTGCAACTGATCATCGGTGAGGAGGTCGAATAGGTTGTCCATCCTGGATACGTTGCTGTACCAGTTATCGAGCAGGCATTTCATTGTTATTTCCTGTTGTGTCATTTGCGTATGTTTTGAGGTTTAAGCGCCGAAAGTACAGGATGTGCAAATAGCGGCGACAATATGGGTATAAGGGTTTCTTATGGTGGCCATGTATCAGTTGGTGTAGGTGTAATAGTATATCGAGCCGTTCTCTGTTAATTGGGTGATGCGGCCACGGCTGTCGAATTTGTAGGTATACTGTGTAGGGAAGCCTTCGGTGGATGTTTGCGTCAAGAGGTGTTTTGATTTGACGGTGGGCCTGCCATAGGTTAAGAAGTCGGCGATACTGATGACATCACCCATTTGCCAGTGGTGAGCGATGTCATAATAGTATATCTCGGCGTTTGAACCGCCAACACTGGCAGGCGTAGTATAAGAACTGTCGATATCCCCGTTCACCCATACGTAGTTGATGGCAGAGTTTTCGCTGTATTCGAGATTCACCCGTTGCGCTACCCCATTTGTGTTGTAAGTGAAAACAGCATTATTGTAATAGCCACTTGCGATGGTATTGATGGTGCCATCGGCATTTAGCGTCAGGGTGTCATAGACACCTGTGCCACTGGTGGGATTCTGTATGATGCACGTAGAGCCACTGTATATGAACAAGGTAACCTGGGATTCACCATAGTATGTAGTTTCTATAATAGAGTCGACCTGGTTTTGGGCATTGTACACTATGCGGTAGTTTGTGGTGTCATTACTGCCTACGTTAAGCCGCACAGTGGCTATTTGCGCATTGACTACGGTATCTGTAGCAATGACCGGTGTGGTGGTTGTCTTTGTGCAGGAGGCAGAACATGCGAGGAACAAGATTGCGGGGGCGATAAATAAGATGTGTTTGCGCATAATTGCAGGTTTTAGTGTTTGGTTTAATTAATTGGTGTAGGTGTATAAATAAAGGACATTCTCATCAGGTATTGATACTTGTGTGATCCGTGAACGGCTGTCAAATTTATATACGTATTTTTCGAAATTACCAGTGAAACTCCTCGCGGTCAATAAATGTTTCGACTTGATGGTGGGCCTGCCATACGACAAGAAACTACCGATGCTGATGATATCGCCCATTTGCCACAGATGGCTTAGATCGTAATAATAGACCGAGGAGTTAGAGCCGGAAGATACATTGGAGGAGCTGTCAATATCCCCATTTACCCATACGTAATTGGTGCTGTAATTGTCTTCCTTCGTTTGTGCTATGCCATTGCTATTGTAAGTGTAATAAAGTGTGTCGTATGTATCCTGTATCAGGCTGCTGATCGTTCCATCGGCATTAGTGGTTATGGTTACTGTTTCGGGGCCGCCGCCGTCATTGATTATAACGGTGTATGAATTATTACTGCCGTAAACGAAACTTGTATACTGTGGGGAGCCGAATGATGTTTCGATAATGGAATCGACCTGGCCCCGGGCGTTATACAGGATCCTGTAGTTTTCGGTATCGTTGCCGTTATTGATGATCTGCACAGTAGCTAAGTTTGCAGTAACGGTGACAGGCATGGGTGCAGGCGTGTTGGTGGTTTTGTTGCAGGATGCGACCCATACGATGAGCAGGGTGAGATAGATGGGTAGATGGCGTGTGTTCATAAAGCTTGTGTTTAGTTTGTTAATTGGTATAGGTGTAGTTGTAGGTTTCTGACCCGACGGTCAATTGTGTGATCCTGGAACGGTTGTCAAATTTGTAGCTGTACTTTTCGGATGTGCCATCATAGACTTGCTCTGTCATCAGGTGTTTGGAATGTATAGTGGGCCTGCCATAATCCATGAAATCAAAAATACTGATGCCATCACCTATCTGCCACAGGTAATTGATATTATAAAAGTAGGTCTCCCCGTTAGATGGCGGGCTGGAAGCGCTGTCTATGTCGCCATATATCCATGTGTAGTTTGAAGTGAAAGATTGTCCGTACTCATTATTTTTTATTTGTGCTACGCCGTTAGCTCCATAAGCTATATAGATGGTGTCTTGCAGGGCCCGGTATATAGAGTTGATGGTCCCATCGGGGTTAAGCGTTACCTTATTTACAGATGAATCTGAGTTGCTGAACCCGGTGATGGTATAAGAAGAAGCGCTGTAGGCGAATTTTTTAACAGAAGGTGTTGTACCGGGGGCTATCTCTATTATTGAATCTACCCTGTTTTGCGTGTCATACACTATACGCCAGCTCGTAATGCCCCCACCTTCATTAATTTGAATAGTGGCGATCCGGGCATTGACTACGGTATCGGTATTTGTGGCGGTGTTGTTACTGTTTTTCTTGCAGGAGGATGCACCTGCAATAAGCATAATGGAGAGTACGATGGGTAGATAAAAGGTTTTCATACGGTGTGTGGTTCAAACTTTTAATTGGTTGTGTAGGTGTATTTATAAACTATGGAATCTCCAAAAAAGATCTCCGTGAGTTGTGTGATCCTGGACTTGCTGTCGAATGAGTATTTATAGGTTGTTACATCGCTATTAGAATAGCGTACCTGGGTTAGCAGGTGGGTAGATTTCACAACAGGCTTGCCATATTGTAAAAAGTCATCAATGCCAAACGCATCGCCGGGCTGCCAGGTATGGGTGAGGTCGTAATAATATGTGATGGACTGGTGAAAGGAATTGCGTTCTGAAGCGCTGTCTATATCGCCATTCACCCATTCGTATATGTAGGTAGCATACGGGGAGCCTCCGATGTATGTACTTTGTGAGCTGATGCGGCCATTGCTGTTGTAAGTGGCAAAGAGGCTGTCGTATGTATTGGTGTGTGTAATATTGCCGTCAGCATTTGTATATATCGTATAACTAGAATTATATGTACCCTCTACCTCCAGTGCATTATATGAACTTGCCGAATAAGAAAACGCAAGGAAGCCCCATGGCTGAATAATGGTATCGACCTGGTTTTGGGCGTTGTAGCTGATGCGGTAATTATCTGTAACATTAGATTCAATGCGCTGTACCGTGGCGAGATAGTATACGGGCGTAGCGGGTGCAGGCGTATTATTGCTGCTTTTTTTGCAGGCTACCGCAAACAGGGTGAATAGAAGGCAAAAGGGAATATATTTTTTCATAAAGAAGTATATCTATGTAAAAATAGATAAAAAACAGATACATATCGCATATCTGTCGCCGACAAAAAAATACATCCCTTAATAAATATTATGTGATATTACTCCTCGTAACCGCTTTTAATGATGGTGAGGATCATTTTGAATCGGCCATTGGGCTTAATGAAATTGGAAGCGTGTGCAGGGATGATGATGCCCATGCCAGTCTCGAGCAGGCTGCATACTTTATTAATAACAATTTCTGCTTTGCCCTCTATGATCTGTGCGAAGGTATCGAAGGGAGAAGTTTTTTCTGTGAGTCCCTCCCCACTGTCAAAAGACATGATACTTATATTGCCTGTAGATTTCCTGATGATCGTTTTAATGACTACCGAATTGGGCACATACTCAATGATCTCCACTATGATGTGGGGCGTAGCTTTTACCAACTCGCTTTTTTGGGCTGCTTCAATTTTCTCTTTATTGTCCATGACGTAAATAATTTGTGTGTGTGACTTTGCGTGTTAGTGTTTTATAAATCTTCAAGCATGGAGCGCCTTTTCTCTTTGAGCTTCTTAAAATAGGAGGGTGTGAGGCCGGTGACCTTTTTAAACTGCGTGGAGAGGTGCGCTACGCTGCTGTAGTGGAGCAGGTAGGCGATCTCTGTCAAAGTAAGCTCGTTGTATACCAATAGCTCCTTAACACGCTCGATCTTGTGCATGATGATGAACTTCTCAATGGTAATGCCCTGCACTTCTGAGAAAAGATTGGCGAGGTAGGTATAATCATGGTGCAGCTTCTGGCTCAGGAAATCAGAAAAGTTGATAGTTAACGGCTCTTCTGTATAATGTACCAGCTCAATGATAACACTTTTTATCTTGCCGATCAGCATACTTTTTTTATCGTCCATTAATTCCAGGCCAGATCTCAACAACGCGGTTTTGAGCTGATCGTGCTGCTCAACAGAAATACTGCCTTCAACCTCGGCCTGTCCTAACTCTACAATAGTATAGGGTAAGCCTAACTTAGTAAGCTCATCCTTCACCACCATTTTGCAACGAATGCAAACCATATTTTTAATGTATAGCTTCAAGTTGCCTGTTATTAAGAACTAAAGAATAAAATGGCCCCACACTATATGCAAACTAAGCGAAATAATGCCATGGCATCCAAAATGTGTGAATGATGTAACTTATTTATGCAATTGCATAACGGGCCTGCTAACGATAATCCGCATTTTCGTAGCAGATTCCACGATAACATTTAAAACCTGTACGCTATGGAACAGCAACTGATCTTTCGCATAGAAAAGACATGGGATGGCAAGAGCCTATTCATCAAGGATGAAATAACGATCACTATACAAGGGTACTCGTGCAAAGGCGGGATACATGAAATAACATACCCCCGTATGGCAAGCGCAGAATTTGAATGCGATGGCAAAAAGTATGTTGTGAGCAATTGGGATTGCTTTGCCACCGTTGAGGATTGGTATTTGCAGGAGTTATTGGCCAAGTTCCAGTTGCTTAAGCTATTGATAGCAGATAAACCGAAAATGTGTGAATGATGTAACTATTGCAGAAAATGGTGTAACACTTATTCCTGCAAAAGCATTGAACTTCGATTGCAGCAACCATCCTGTAACATGGAACCGGTATTTGCAACAAACCACTCTTTTAAACAACAATATCAAATTATGTCAACTACTAAAGAATTAGGCATCTGGATGGACCATGCGAGCGCCCACCTAATGGAGTTCACCACTGATCCGATTGCAACAAATACGTTGTCATCAGATTTTTCGCACGAGGTAAAAGAAGAAAGCGTCAAAAAGAGCGAAAGCCTGATGCACAATAAAGAACAGCATGAGGAGGCCGCGTATTATAAGCAACTGAGAGCAGTCATTAAAAACTATGACTCTGTGCTGCTCTTTGGCCCTACAGAAGCGAAGACCGAATTGCTGAATATTTTAAAGGCAGACCACCATTTCGAGAAAATAAAGATCGAAGTAAAACAAACGGATAAGATGACCGAAAACCAGCAACATGCGTATGTAAAAGAATATTTTTCAAAACGTTGATCACCCGGGGATCACACAATTTGTTTGCCAATGCAATTGCACGATCTAACATCGCACGATGTACATAAGGCCATACAGGTTATGGACACCTCCTTAGCAGATCATAGTAACGCAATCGCTATCCATAGCATAGCTGAACAACTTCATGTACCCGAAACCGAGCTGTGTGTGCATATGGTCACTTTGAAAAATCTGTATTACATAAAATTTGCTGACCGCCTAAATACATCAGTATATCTAACCCTTAACGGGCGATGTACACTGGTGCCATAGGATCTTAAAAATAAATGCCTTTAAAAGGGAGGCGTATGTTGCGGCTCCCTTTAAATTATACCGCATACGCAATACCAATGGCACGGTTATTGCGCCTATTTCATTGAGCATACCAAGTTGTACATTATCATGTAACTCATCCTCAATTCATCTCACAAAGTACATTCAGCTGTAATTAACCCGTTGGTGAGATCACCGCGCCTACAGTCGCTCCTATCCAGAATACAATAGCGAAAAGCTATTTCACCATGTCCTCGTTTTTAAAACACCCGCCAGTTAAAGCGTGTCCTGTTGTCAATCATCTTTACTACTGACCATTGTCAGCATTTGCGTGTCAATAAGAACGAACCTTTGTATCCTTATTTCTCACTATTAGAAAACCAAAAAAATGAAAGCATTAGTTTATCACGGAGCAGGAAAGAAAGCATGGGAAGAAAAGCCAATGCCGACAATACAGAAACCAACAGATGCTGTTGTGCGAATACTGAAGACAACGATATGCAGCACCGACCTGCATATCATGAAGGGCGACCTGCCTGAAGTAACAGATGGCCGCATCATAGGCCACGAGGGCGTAGGGATTGTAGAAGAAACAGGCAACGCAGTAAGCAACTTCAAGAAGGGCGACCACGTGATCATATCCTGTGTGACCTCGTGCGGCAAATGCGAAAACTGCAAGAAAGGCATGTATTCGCACTGCGCGGATGGCGGATGGATACTGGGCTATATGATAGACGGCACACAGGCCGAATATGTGCGGATACCCCATGCTGATAACAGCCTGTACCCGATACCCGCAGGCGCAGATGAGGAAGCGCTGGTGATGCTGAGCGATATACTGCCCACAGGGTTTGAGTGCGGCGTACTGAACGGGCAGGTGAAGCCCGGAGATGCGATAGCCATAGTAGGCGCAGGGCCGGTAGGTATGGCGGCGTTGCTTACCTCGCAGTTCTATACACCGGCAGAGATCATTGTGATAGACCAGGACGATAACCGGCTGGAAGTAGCCAAAACCTTTGGCGCTACCCATACCATCAACAGCAGTAAAGAAAATGCAACCGAAAAAGTGATGAGCCTTACCAATGGTAAAGGTGTAGACACTGCAATAGAAGCAGTAGGCCTTGCGACAACCTTCGAATTGTGCGAAGAGATAGTAGCAGCGGGCGGGCATATTGCCAACATAGGCGTGCATGGCAAGAGCGTAACGTTGCACATGGAAACATTATGGTCGCGCAACATAACGATCACCACGCGCCTTGTAGATACAGTGACCACACCTATGCTGTACAAAACGGTACTGTCTAAAAAGATAGAGCCGAAGAAGCTGATCACCCATCGTTTTAAGCTGGACCAGATCATTGAAGCATACGACACATTCGGTAATGCCGCAAAGGAAAAGGCTTTAAAGGTAATATTGACTGCTTAATAAAGAGATCATATTACCCTTGCAAAACAATGAATACTCAACCATAAAAATCAATCATGAAAAAGATAACGTTAGCAGGATTAGCCGCAGGTTTTGTTTTGCTTGTCCTTAGTATCCTTGGGTTGTACACCACCATCTGGCTATTGCCGGGCGTGGCATCGCAATATTTCGACCCGGCATTTAATACAGACCCCGGCAGAACCATGCTTTATTACGCGCACCCATTCATCATCAGTATGGCGCTATCGTGGTTCTGGAGCCGCTTTAAAGGTGTACTGACCGGCTCTTTCATCAGCCGCGGTATTGAGTTTGGCGTGATCTATACGCTGATCGCCACGCTGCCGATGATGTGGCTTATTTACAGCGCTATGAGTGTTTCGTTTGCGATAGTGGCCACCTGGTTCGTACTGGCACTGATACAAGGAACCATAGCGGGATTGGTATTCGAAAAAATGAACCCATAACTAAAAACCAAAGAACATGAGATTGTATAAAAAAATATTGCTCGCAGCAAGTGCCCTGGTATTGATGAGCGCGGATACCCCGGTGAAAAACACCTATACGCTTGCTAAAGGCTATGCTGTAAGTATCCACGGCACATCTAACCTGCACGACTGGGACGAGAACGTAATGACTGTGAGCGGTGAAAGCATTGTAACCTGGAACAGCAATACCAGCTTCGACCTGGTAGGTATGAATATAAAGATGGCTGTAAGATCCATTAAAAGCACAGAGGGTTCTATGATGAACAACAACACCTACGAGGCGCTGAAAGCTGATGACCACCCGGAGATCGTTTTTGAGCTGGCAGCCCAGCTTCCAAACATCCCGGTTGATACCAAAGGCAAGGTGGTAGAAGCTAAGGTGAACCTATCTATTGCGGGCGTTACCAAGGCAATTGATATGTCGGTAACAGTAACAGCAGTGGCGCATGGCAATATATCTTTTGAAGGGTCGGAAACTATAAAGATGACCGACTATGGCGTGAAGCCACCGGTAGCAATGCTGGGCACCATGAAGACCGGCGATGCGATAACCATACATTTTAAAACAGTGTTTGCAGGTAAGTAATCATATAATTCTAAGTATTTCATTAAAATTTAAAAACCAAACGTAATGATGAAAAAAGATACAATAGTGATCAGTAGTGTGTTAACGGTATTGCTTGTTGCCTTTGGCTTTACAGCAATGGCGCAGCAGCAGGAAATGCAATATTTCAGGTACAATGACAAGCGTGGTCTGAATGTATTTGAAACGCCCAAGACTGACACTACCCCATTCACAAAAATGAAAGTGAAGATAGGCGGCAACTTTGAACAGACCTTCCAGGCACTAACCGATAAGAATACGGCCATAGCGGTAACACAGCCCGGTTTTAACGGCAATGTAAACAGCCTCACGAAGCTTACAAACGGCTTTGACCTGGCTATGGCCAATATGAATATAGACGCACAGCTATCAGACGGTATACGGCTGAACCTTACTGTGTACCTGGCATCTAGGCACCATGAGGATGCCTGGGTAAAGGGCGGCTATGTACAGTTTGACAAGCTGGCCTTCCTGCACAGCAAGTGGGTAGATAACATTATGAAGAGCGTAACCATAAAGGTAGGACAGTTTGATGTGGACTATGGCGATGAACACTACAGGAGAACAGATGGCGGCAACACGATCTATAATCCTTTTGTGGAGAATTATATAATGGACGAATTCGCCACAGAAATTGGCGGCGAGATCTACTATCATCACAAGTCGGGCTTCTTCGCGATGGCCGGTGTAACCAATGGCGAACTGAACCCAACTGTTGTAGCTGCCACAAAAATAGACTCATCTACCGGGCAGGTGAATAAATATGAGCCGGCTGTTCATGGCAAGCTTGGCTATGACAAGCAGTTCAATAAAAACACAAGAATGAGGCTCACTGGTTCTTTCTATGGTGTGGAGAGCGCTGCCAGCAACACCTTGTTTGGCGGCGACCGCACCGGCTCTCATTACTACTATGTAATGGAAAACCCAAATGTAGCCAGCGGCACCACTATATCTAATGAGGTGGATTACAGCGCATTCTCCGGAAGGTACAACCCGGGATTCAGCGAAGAGGTGAACACGTTTATGGTGAATTTGTTTTTGAAATACAGGGGGCTGGAGTTCTTTGGCACATTTGAAAATGCGCAAGGCAGGGCGATCACAGAAAAAACAACCCGCCAGGCTACCCAATACGCGGCAGATGTGGTGTATCGCTTCCCTGCACATAAAGAGAACTTCTGGATAGGGGCGCGCTATAATTCATTGACTGCCGAGATGCAGGGCAATACCAATGACATCACCATCAACCGCGCAGTAGGCTCTGCAGGCTGGTTTGTTACCCGCAACATCACACTGAAGGCGGAATACGTGAACCAGGTGTACCTGAATTATGCAGTTACCAATATCCTCAATGGTGGCCAGTTTAGCGGCACCATGGTAGAAGCATCTATTGGATTTTAAAGGGCAGAAATTAAACGATCATGCTCAAATATATTGACTCGGAAAAATACAGGCGGGACCCGCATATTGTTCACTACATACTGATAGGGATATGTGTTGTGGTGATAGCAATAGGGATATTGGTTTACTTCTTCTGATAAAGTGAAAAGCAATAGGGCCACAGAAATGTGGCCCTATTGCTTTATTTCATACCCGTGTGTCTGACTGCAATTTAAAGAGTGGCCATATCGATCACAAACCGATACTTCACATCGCCTTTAAGCATACGCTTGTAAGCTTCATCGATGTAGGCCATGTCTATCACTTCAACGTCAGATGTAATGTTGTGCTCCGCGCAATAGTCCAGCATTTCCTGAGTTTCAGCTATGCCGCCAATTAAAGAGCCGGCAAGGCTTTTGCGTCCGCCTATGAGGCTGAAAGCAGAAATGAGGCTGGGTGTTGGCGGAGCGCCCACGCATATCATCACGCCGTCTGTATTGAGCATACCGAGATAGAGGTTGTAGTTGTGTTCGGCAGATACTGTGTCGATGATAAAGTCAAATTTAGCCGTAAGTCCTTTTAATTGCTGCTCGTCACTGGTGAGGGCGAAATGGTGCGCGCCCAAATGCCGTGCATCATGCTCCTTACCGGGCGAGGTGCTTAACATAGTTACTTCCGCACCAAATGATGCAGCCAGCTTTACCGCCATATGGCCGAGGCCACCTAAGCCCACAACAGCCACCTTATGACCCTTGCCTACCTTCCAGTGGCGAAGGGGTGAGTACGTGGTGATACCTGCGCACAGCAATGGTGCCACGTTGGCCAATGGCAGCTTATCTGATACCTTGAGTACAAACTTTTCATCCACTACTATCTGGTTGGAATAACCGCCATAGGTAACACCACCGCTAATTTTGTCTTTACCGTTGTAAGTGCCGGTAAAGCCGTTGCGACAAAACTGCTCCAACCCTTTTTCACAATTATCACATTCCTGGCAGGAGTCTACCAGGCAGCCTACACCGGCGAGGTCTCCCGCTGCAAACTTCTTTACATGCGTGCCTACAGCTGTCACCCTACCTACGATCTCGTGGCCGGGTACAATTGGGTATACAGTAGCACCCCACTCGTTGTGTACCTGGTGCAGATCTGAGTGGCATACGCCACAGTATAGTATCTCAAATTGTACATCGTGCGGTCCTACTTCTCTCCTGTTGAAATCAAACGGCGCTAAGTTGTCTGTTGCATTGTGTGCTGCGTACCCTTTTGTTGCTGACATTTTTTGTATTGTTTTAATGACTATCGGTTTAACTGAACCTATTTATTATCTTTGTGACAAAATAGCATATATGCAAAATACAACATCATTTCAAGACGTTTTATTCGACGGAAACGTATTACAAATAAGGTCAAAAGGCGA
>Ga0316218_1000938_pt1 | contig 35589 bp, 20 predicted proteins | sample TBH18003metaG_FD_203634 | JGI IMG/M metagenome (GOLD analysis project Ga0316218, IMG submission 203634) | Freshwater microbial communities from Trout Bog Lake, Wisconsin, USA - TBH18003 | ecosystem: Environmental > Aquatic > Freshwater > Lake > Hypolimnion/Profundal zone | place: USA: Wisconsin...
TGATCTACAGCATAACCCACGTTGCAAGGCGGCAGGTCGTTTTTTGTTTTAGGCCTTACGACTGACAACCATTATGTCTAACCCCCTCCCGCAAGGGGAGGGGGGACTATGGCGGAAGATCATCACTAATCAGGAAAAGTTGTGACTTAGGAGAGGTTGCAAGACGCCACGAAGAGGACGCTGGGGGAGTTGCCCGGGTTGCGAGGCGGTTCGGTTTTGCACTGAACGGTATGTGGCGCATGCAGGTGATACTGACGGCCGAAAAGCGCCGACTGCATCGATGGACGGGGTACCAATTCCCGGGCTTTTCCGGGAACGCAGGTTCTCTCGGGCGCCGCTGCACAGAATGTCAGATACTCCGGCAGCGGACGGTTACCTGTGATTTGCCGCGCTGGGCGGGGTGTGCAGCCCCTTGGGACCCATCAAGAGCAGGGCGGCCGGGATCGTCTGACCGACCAGGACAGCGGCACCGAACAGGATGCCTGCCCAGCAGAGCATGCCCGACAGTTGCACCTGGGCACCGTTTGCTCCCAAAGCCATGGTCGTCAATGCCGCAACCGCTATTAAGGTCGTGATTGCTACTTTCATGACATCCTCCCCGTCAACATTGCATTGTAGATGTCTTTATAGCTAGCAGTATTTATGCCAGGAATATCACATAAAGAAAAAAGCGGGGATTTGACAGTATTACGGATAGTTACACTGGTTGGAAAAAAATGCTTGAGCATGAACATTCGTTAGATCGTATGCCTGGACTATACACCCTCCTGATGCAAACTTAGGCACCAGGTGGCTTTGGCTGCACAACTATCCGTAACTACGAGTTTATGGCGGGATTTGCCTTGTGTATGGCTGCCCTATACGATCTCGCCAGCGCTCAAGCGCCGGGGAAATGACTTCCTGAACCTGCTGGGCGTCGCGCCGGGGCGCAGAGCGGCAGTGCCGTGGCAAGAGTAAGGGTGCTGCGCAAATGCCCATACCTTCATGCTTTGGCATGCTGAAGACCCCCGTGCGCCGGCAGGCAGCAACCAAATTTGAGCTATCATGGCCGGGATTTCAAAAGCCGCCTTGACTATGTAGGCATGCTGGTTAAAATTGGATAAAATTAATGTTAGAGGCGGGCTCGTAATTAATTGTCAAGGTATCCGCCGATGGATACTGATATTCCCTTCTTTTGATCTTCCTTAAAGAGTTCTCCTCTCAAGAATTGCCGCTCGCGGCGTCGGCCTTCTTCCCTCTGAAGTAGCGTGATGCCGATCAAGTATCAAACTAAAATCGATTACACCGGTCGGCTGTAATACACCGAATATCAAGCGTTAAAGATTGGCCGCAAGTTCAATAGACCAATCCCGATGAATTGAAATTCCGGGTAACACAGGGTGCATTCAAATTGAGCTCAAAGCGACAAGAGCTGCGTGGCCGATTAAGGCGCACTTACGTACCTCGACTTGGAAGAGCCACCGGCCAAGCCGCTTTTACAGGAGAAGGGCATGAACAAGGCATACCGGTTGATTTGGAGCAAGGCCAAAGAGCGCTGGGTCATCGTCGCCGAGATCGTCAGTGGGAAAGGAGGGCCGGCAGGCGGCGCCGTCGCAGCCGTTTCAATCGGCGTCTGGCTCGCCCTGACCGCTACCGGTGCCCATGCCCTGCCCACGGGCGGGCAGGTTGCCGCCGGACAGGCAACCATCAGCACCCCCTCCAACTCCCAGCTGAACATCAGCCAGGGGACCAACCAGGCGATCATCAACTGGAACAGCTTCGGCATCGGAAAAGGCGAAGCGGTCAGCATCGCCCAGCCCTCCGCTTCCGCCACCCTGCTGAACCGGGTGCTGGGAAACGATCCGTCCCAAATCTTCGGCTCCCTCACTGCCAACGGCAGGGTGTTCCTGGTGAACCCGGGCGGCGTGCTGTTCGCTCCGGGCGCCCAGGTCAACGTCGGCGGCCTGGTGGCGTCGAGCCTCAACATAAAGGATGGCGACTTCCTGGCCGGAAACTACTCTTTCTTCAAGGATGGCGCTGCCGGCGCAGTCGTCAACCAGGGGAAACTGACCGGAGGATTTGTGGCGCTGCTCGGAAGTTCGGTGGCAAACGCCGGCACCATCGTCACCACCAAGGGGAGCACCGGGCTGGCTGCCGGGGACGCGATCACTCTCGGCTTCGACCCGGCCGGCCTGATGGCCATCAAGGTGGAGACCGCGGCTTACCAGGCGCAGGTGGAAAATAGCGGCGTCATAGAGGCAGACGGCGGCATCGTGCTGATGACGGCCTCGGCGGCCGATGCCCTGCTGGCGACGGTGGTGAACAACTCCGGCAAGGTGCGCGCTGGCAGCATGGTGGAGCGTAACGGCGAGATCGTGCTGGAGGCCGCCAGCGTCATAAACAGCGGTACGCTGGATGCGTCGGGGCTGGCGGGGGACGGAGGCAGGATCACGCTCCAAGCCGCGGGGAGCCTCAGCCACACCGGCGTTATCAGGGCGGATGCTGCTGCCGACTCCATCGGCAAGGGTGGCACGGTAGCGCTCATTGCGAGCCTGGCAAACCCCGGCTCCGTGGCGCAGATAAACGGCAGCATCAGCGCCCGCGGCGGCAACCTGGGGGGCGACGGCGGTTTTGTGGAAACCTCAGCCGAGCGGGTGCGCATCGGCGCCAACACGAGCATCAGCACCGCTGCTCCACATGGCAAGTCCGGCACCTGGCTCGTGGACCCGGTCGACTTCACCATTGCCGCGACGGGCGGCGACCTGGACGGCGCAACCCTTGCGACCAACCTTGCCGGTGGGAATATCAGCATTCTGAGTGGCTCGGGGGCGGTCGGGACCAGCGGCGACCTGAACGTGAATGACGTGGTGACCTGGTCGGCCAACACTCTCACCCTGAGCGCCCAGAACAACATCAACATCAACGCCAACCTGAACGGCTCCGGGAGCGCGAGCCTTGCGCTGCACTACGGACAGAAGGGATTGGCAGCGGGCAACAGCAGCGACGTCATCCTCCATGCCGTGGTGAATCTCCCTGCCGGACCGAACTTCAGCACCAAGCTCGGGTCGGATGGAGCCGTGAAAAACTTCACCGTCATCACGGCCCTGGGTGGAATGGGGAGCAGCAGCGCCGCCGACCTGCAAGGAATGACCGGCAACCTGGCCGGCAACTTCGCCCTGGGCGCCAACATCGACGCCACGGCAACCGTCGGCTGGAATGCCGGCGCCGGCTTCACGCCGGTCGGGGATGCAAATACCTACTTCACCGGCCGGTTCGACGGGCTGGGACACACCATTACCAACCTCAGCATTAATCTGCCGGGGGTTAATTCCGTCGGCCTCTTTGGGGCGACCGAAAACGGGTCGGTGCTCCGGAACGTAGGTCTGGTTGGCGGCAGCGTGACCGGCCATTTATACGTCGGCACCCTGGTGGGGGACAACCGGAGTACGGAGGACAACTGCTTCTCTACGGGGAGCGTCTACGGGGAAAATGTCGGCGGGCTGGCGGGACAAAACTACGGCTCGATCAGCAACAGTCGCGCCACCGGGAGCGTGAATGGGGGCTTCTACGCCGGCGGGCTGGTGGGGGTCAACAACGGCACGGTACGCGACAGTTACGCCACGGGAAAGGTGAGCGGGGGGGCGATGCTCGGCGGCCTGGTGGGGGTAGACAACGGCAGCGCCAGCAGGGTGAGCAACTGCTACGCCACGGGCGACGTGAGCGGTCTCGGTGCACTGGGCGGGCTCGTGGGTACCAACGACGGTACGGTCAGCGGCAGTCACGCCACGGGTAACTTGAACGGAATGTATGTCATCGGGGGACTGGCTGGTAGCAGTGGCGGCACGATCAGCCAAAGCTACGCCACGGGGAGTGTGACCGGCACTCGCCAGAGTATCGGCGGGCTGGTGGGGGAAAACTACGGCTTAGTCAGCGGCAGCCACGCCACGGGGAGCGTGAGCGGGCAAGACAACGTCGGCGGACTGGTCGGGTACAACTCAGCCAGCACGATCAGTGGCAACTACGCCTCGGGCACGGTCTTCGGCTCTGGAGATGGCGTCGGGGGGCTGGTAGGTTCCAATGCCGGCGGCAGTGTCGCGGACAATTATGCCAGCGGCAACGTGACCGGATGGGGCAATTATGTCGGAGGGTTGCTGGGCAACAACACCGGCAGCGTCGCCGACACCTACGCCAGCGGCAACGTGAGCGGGACCGGCACTAAGGTCGGCGGGCTAGTGGGAGCAAATCAGCTCGGAACGGTCAATAACAGCTATTCGACTGGCAGCGTGAGCGGGGCCAGCGTGCTCGGCGGGCTGATAGGCTTCAACTCCGGATCGGTCGCCGACAGCTTCTGGAACACCGATACTTCGGGTCAGGCCCTCTCGGACGGCGGCTCCGGCCTGACCAGCACGCAGATGACCCAACTGGCCAGTTTCAGCAGCTGGAATTCCAGCACCCCCAACACCATCGCCAATACCGGCGGTAGCGGGGCGCTCTGGCGTATTTATGAAGGCCATACGGCACCGCTGCTCAGCTACTTCATGACCGGCTTGACGCTTACCGACGCGCCCGATGCTTCCCTGACCTACAGCGGCGCTGTGCAAAGTGGCGCCAGCACAGCCAATGGCGCTCCCCTGATCCTGGGTGCGGCCGCCTCCGGAAAGAACGTTGGTTTCTATAACGGATATTATTCGACCCAGCAAGGTTACGATATCACGGGCGGAAATCTGATCATCACTCCCGCCTCCATCAGCCTGAACGGAACGCGAGCTTACGACGGCACGGCAAATGCGGCAGCCGGCATCTTCACGATCAACGGTTTGGTGGCCGGTGAGCAACTCACTCTTTCGGGTTCCGGCAGCTTCACCAACAAAATCGTTGGCAACGGCAGACCGGTCTCCTTGGATAGCCTCAGTTTGGGCAACGGCGGCAATGGCGGCCTGGCCAGCAACTACACCTTTGCCGGCGGCTCGCATACCGCAGACATTACTCCCGCCGCTCTCACGGTAACCGCGACCGGAATCAACAAGGTATATGACGGCGGTGTCGGCGCTGCGGTAACACTCTCCGATAACCGTATCGCCGGCGATGCCCTGACGCTTTCCAACAGTAGCGCAAACTTTCTGGATAAAAACGTCGCCACAGGCAAAACGGTCAACGTGGCAGGGATCAATCTAGCTGGAACCGATGCCGGGAACTACACGTTCAATACCACGGCAGTCAGCAGCGCCGACATAAGCAAGGCCGCGCTGACTGTATCCGCGACCGGAATCAACAAGGTGTATGATGGCAACACCAGTGCAGCGGTAACACTCTCTGATAACCGCATTGCCGGCGATGTCCTGACGCTTTCAAAAAGCGGTGCGAGCTTCCTGGACAAAAATGCCGCCACGGGCAAGACAATCAACGTGTCCGGGATCAATGTGGCCGGAACCGATGCCGGCAACTACACGTTCAATACCACGGCAGTCGGCAGCGCCGACATAAGCAAGGCAGCGCTGACAGTATCCGCGACCGGAATCAACAAGGTGTATGACGGCAGCACCAGTGCAGCGGTGACGCTCGCTGACAACCGCATCTCTGACGATGTCCTGGCGCTTTCAAACAGCGGCGCGAGTTTCCTGGATAAGAATGCAGCCACGGGCAAGACAATCAACGTGTCCGGGATCAATATAGCTGGAACCGATGCAGGGAACTACACGTTCAATACCACGGCAGTCAGCAGCGCCGACATAAGCAAGGCAGCGCTGACAGTATCCGCGACCGGAATCAACAAGGTGTATGACGGCAACACTGGCGCCGCGGTGACGCTCGCCGATAACCGCGTCGCCGGCGATGTCCTGACGCTTTCGATCGGCGGCGCGAGCTTCCTGGACAAGAATGCAGCCACGGGCAAGACAATCAACGTGTCCGGGATCAATATAACTGGAACCGATGCCGGCAACTACACGTTCAACACCACTGCAGTCGGCAGCGCCGACATTAGTAAGGCCGCGCTGACAGTATCCGCCACCGGAATTAGCAAGGTGTATGACGGCAGCACCGATGCAGCGGTGACGCTTGCCGACAACCGGGTAGCTGGAGATGTCCTGGTGCTTTCAAACAGCGGCGCGAGCTTCCTGGACAAGAATGCCGCCACCGGCAAGACAGTTAACGTGTCCGGGATCAACGTCACCGGTTTGGACGCTGCGAACTATTCCTTCAACAGCGTAGCGGTAACCAGCGCCGACATCCGCAAGGCGCACCTCACTGTCACGGCGGACGATAAGAGCCGCTTCTACGGTCAAGACAACCCGACATTGACCACCACGGTCAGCGGTTACCTCGAAGGCGAAAACGCCACCATAGCGGCAGTCAGTGGAGCGGGCAGCGCCACGACGACGGCCACGGCTGCAACCAATGTCGGCTCGGCAGTCATCACCGCTGGCGCCGGTTCGCTCGCGGCTCAAAACTACGACTTCACCATCCTGAAGGATGGCACGCTGACCATCAACGCTGCGCAAAGTTCGGCAACTCCGGCACCACCGGTACCACCGGTACCACCGGTGTCACCGCCAATATCATCGACTGCACCAACAGCACCAATAATCCCGGCAGCATCAATAATTCCTACAGCACCATATAGAGCAGGAGCGCCCACCATGGCCGTGCCACCTGCACCGGTGATCATTCCGGAGGCACCTGACCTTGTGGCGGCATCGGGCGTTGCGCCTGCCTCGGAAGGCGCCGGACAGGGATCTGCGGCTTCCACGACATCCAATCCGTCCGGGTTTTTTCCCGTTAAACCACTGGTCCTGAATGTGACCTCATCCTCTTTTGTCTACCGGCTCCCGAATGACACTTTTACCCACAGCGACCCCGGTGCGAGCTTCGGGATCCTGGCCCGCATGGAGGACGGCTCTGCACTGCCATCCTGGCTGTCGTTTGACCCCGTGGGCAAGGTCCTTTCCGGGACGCCACCGGGCATCCCGGGTGAATTCAGAATCATGCTTGTCGCTGCCGATCAAGATGGCCAAGAGGCCATAACTGTCCTGACGATCATTGCGGATAGGAAATCGGACTGAATTGAGTACTGACGCCAAAGGAGCGACAATGTCCATGACACTTAAAGCGGTTGTGCTGACAGTGCTTGCCTGCATAATTCCCTCAGGCTTGGCCTGCGCCGTCGAAGTCCCCGACTCCGGTCTTTTGCTGCGGGAAAGCGCACCTCCGCCGACATTGGCACCCCGGCAGATTCCGCCGGATATCCAGAGACCGGCAGGGCAAAGGGAAGAGATGCCGGCCGGGGTCAGGGTCAAGGTCAGCGGCTTTACCTTTGTCGGTAATACCGTCTTTACCGGCGACCAGCTGGCGGCACTCATGGCGCCCTACGTTGGCCGGGAGATGACATTGGCGGAATTGAACCGGGCCGCTGCTACCATTACCAAGGCTTATCGAGAGAAGGGATACTTTCTGGCCTCAGCTTTTATTCCACCCCAGACGGTCAAAACAGGTACACCGATCATCATTGAAGTACTGGAAGGCGCCCTGGAACGTGTCAAAGTCGAAACCGCACCCGCCGAAACACGAGTGCCGAAAAGCCTGCTCCAGGGATACGCCGCCCGGGTCCCTGTCAATAAGCCGGCTGAGGAAGGTTCCATCATCTCGATGGTCATGCTGGTAAACGAACTTCCCAATATCTCCTCCCGCATCATCCTGGAGCCGGGTGTCAGGCCGGGCACAACCACGGCAAAGCTGGAAGTAACTGAAGGAAAACCTTATGGGCTGTCTCTGGACGCCGACAATTACGGCAACTATTCCACCGGTGAGTATCGAATCGCAGGAGGACTGGAACTGTACTCGCCCTTTCATCTAGGCGACCAGTTCACTCTAAGAGCGCAAACAAGCACCACCGCAGATACTCAGACGGTACGGGCAGGCTACACCGTGCCGTTAACGTCTTGCGGAACCAGAGTCGGACTTGACTACACCTATGTCGTGTATCAGCTTGGCAAGTCATTTAAGCCGCTGAGAGCCAACGGAGACGCCCATAGCATGAGCCTCACCATCAGCCAGCCGCTCGTGCGCAGCCGGAACCTGGTACTCAATGCGACCCTCGCCGGGGAAGGCAAATTGCTCGATGACCGCATCGACAGCGTCAACGCAAGGAATCAGCGCCACACGGCCGCATGGGAGGCGGGACTGAGCGGGGTGGAGATGGACGGATTTCTGGGGGCCGGCTCGACCTCCTTTTCGCTTGGCTACATCGGCGGCCATCTCGGTATAGACGACGCGACTAGCCTGGCCAACGATCAGTCTGCCGGCGGCCTGGGAACCGACGGCGGGTACAGCAAAATAAACATGGTCCTGGCGCGTACCCAGACTCTGTACCGGGGTCTTTCCCTGTATGCCGGGGCCTATGGCCAGTGGGCGGACAAGAATCTGGACAGCTCCGAGCAGATCTCCCTGGGAGGTCCCAGCGCCGTGCGCGCCTGGCAGCCCGATGATTCCAGTGGCGACGCGGGGGTAGTGTCAAGTGCTGAATTGCGCTACTCTTTCGACAGTCTAGGCGGCATTCCCGGCAGCCTGCAAGTGGCAGGATTTGTCGACTACGGCTACGCCGTGCTGCACAGCGACCCGATCCCGGGAACCAGCGACGAGACACGCAATCTGACCGGTGTCGGTTTCGGCGTGAGCTGGTTCGATGTCAACAGTTTCAGTGTCAGGACGACGGTGGCCTGGAAGATCTCAGGAGAAACCACGCCAAGGGACAGCCCGATGGTTTATTTCCAAGGGGTAAAACGTTTTTAAGACAGATCGAAGGGGATGCTGAAAGACCGGGCTGGATTACGGACAACTTTTAATCCCGATAACTATAAAAGCACCATACAATCAGCGTTGTCCGTTAGATCCTTGTCGTACGTCTAAAACCTCCCTCCCCCCTGGCTTTGGGGTGGGGGGGATCCTGCCACGTAGTGTCTGCATCAGTCCAAAGCAAGAGCAAATCCCCTTGTACCCACTGCCGTTAAGTTAAGGTTTTTCCCCTGAGCGTCTCTGGTTCTGTCCCCCCTATGAAATAGCTCTGTTAGGGGCTGATGTTGGTTCCCCTCTGGGCACGGAAGGCGGGCGAATACAAGATTCGCCCCTACCAGCGCGATGAGGTGTAGGGGCGAACCTCGTGTTCGCCCGTGAGCTGCGTCCGCATTCACCCCGCGTGGGCACGGGTGCCCACCCTACGCACTAGGAAATAACAACATCTGCGCATAACAAAGCCTATGAAATAGGGGGGAAGCTGAACGTAGTGACGCAGTGGGGTGTTTTGGCCTGCAAAGAGACCCCCCTGTCTCGCTACGCGAGCCTTCCCCCCTACTTCGCAGGGGGGCACAGCTAAAGTCCTGTCGTTAACGTAATGGCAGTGCCCCTGTCCCCCCTTCGCCTGGTGCGCGCTAGCTTTAGCCTATATGTTTATTGCCATGCGGGGGACGTTTGGCTATAGTGAGGCAAATACGCGTGCGGGATGATGCTATCTAATGGACAATAACGAAAACGACATGTTGGCGCGGGTCGAGCGGGCGCTGGGCTACACCTTCCGGGACAAGGCACTCCTGGAGGAGGCGCTCACGCACCGCACCTTCGCGAACGAGGCGGGCGGCGGCAAGGACAACCAACGCCTGGAATTCTTCGGAGACGCAGTGCTCGACTTCCTGCTCTCGGACCTGCTTTTGGTGCGCTTCCCCACGAGCCGCGAGGGAGAATTGACGCGCATCCGGGCGGCACTGGTGGACGAGGGGAGCCTGGCAAGGATCGCCACCGGCCTTGACCTCGGATCATGTCTGCGTCTTGGACGCGGCGAGGAAAAAGGCGGCGGCCGCGAGAAGCGCTCGCTACTGGCCGATGCCTTCGAGGCGCTGCTCGCCGCCCTCTATCTGGACGGGGGCATAGAGCCGGCGCGCCGCGTGGTGCAGGAGCATTTCGCGGCTCTGCTCGTCTCGGGCGACGAACTCTCCGGACGCGACTTCAAGACGGGTCTGCAGGAGCGCGCCCGCCTGGAGCGCGGGCAGCTGCCGCGCTACCAGCTTAAGCAGATGAGCGGTCCCGACCACGCCAGGCGTTTCACCGTGGAGATCTACCTGGGCGACGAGCTGATGGGCGAGGGGGAGGGGAGGACCAAGAAAGAGGCGGAGCAGGCTGCCGCCCGGGCTGCCTGGGCTCGGCTACAGGAGCAGCCTTGAGACCGGTTGTGGTCCCGTTCTTCATCTCGCACCTGGGGTGTCCGCACCGCTGCGTCTTTTGTGACCAGGAGAAAATCGCCGGCGCCCGTGGCAGCCTTCCGGGGGCAGGGGAGATGCTGGACAAGATCGACCGGTACCGCGCCAGCGCGCCGGGCCGGGAACTGGAGGTGGCCTTTTACGGTGGCACCTTCACCGCGCTCCCGCGCGACGACCAGCAGTACCTGCTGCAGGCGTTGCAGCCGCTGCTTGCTTCCGGCGCGGTGCGCTCACTGCGCCTTTCCACCAGACCTGACGCGATCGATCCCGCTAACGCCCTGTTTCTGAAGACTATGGGGGTGCGGACCGTCGAGCTTGGTGTTCAATCCATGAACAGTGAAGTGCTCCGGCTTTCGGAGCGCGGCCACAGCGCGCGGGATGCGGAACGGGCGCTCCGGGTGCTGCAGGAGGCGGGGCTGGAGGTGGGAGTGCAACTCATGCCGGGGCTCCCCGGCGACTCCGAGGAGCGCTCCCTGGCCTCATTGGAGCAGGTCCTCGCGCTGCAGCCCTCTTTCCTGCGCATCTATCCAACCCTGGTAATCGCCGGTACACAGCTTGCCGATTTGTACCGGGAAGGAAACTACCTCCCGCAGTCGTTGGACCAGGCAGTTTCCCTGTGCAAGCGCATGCTGCTCATGGCCCGGTGCGCCGGGGTCCCGGTGATTCGGCTCGGGCTGCAGCCCACCTCCGAGCTGGAAGCTCCCGGGGTGCTGCTCGCCGGTCCGTACCACCCGGCGTTCGGGCAACTGGTCGAGTCGGAACTCTGGTTCGATCTCATGTGCACCATGGTGCAGGGGATTCCTGAGGGGAGCCCCGTCAGCTTTCTGGCTCCTGTCGGGAGGACCTCAGACCTGGTGGGTCAGGGGCGGCGCAACCTGAAGCGGCTAACCGAGCGCTATGGCGTCAGGGTCGGCAAGGTGAGGGAGGATGCAGCACTTGGCCAGGACGAGATCGCGGTCCAGTGGTGCGGCGGGGAGCGGTCTGGAGGGTTCCCGTGCTGAGCGATGGTGTTGCCGGTATATCCCGACATATGGGCAAAATTGCACGCCGGCTCGCATCATTTCCTTGTTGACTGATTTAAGGGGAACGAATGCTTAAGCCGTAACCTCACGCTGATTGCAGCGGTTGCGGAGTGATCTTTTCTGCCCCAAGTATCAGTACAACCCGTTTCATTGATTCGGCAATCTGGTAAAACTCCGTATCCGGTAACCGCTCCAGTCCCTCAACCAGCATCACTGTTGCGATTTCTGGGGCTTTGGCAACCACCTCTTTTCCCAGATCGGTGAGCTCAATTTCGACGACTCTCCGGTCTTCTATGGAACGGGTTCGCGTGACCATACCTTTAGTTTCAAGCCGGTCAAGAATTCCTACAACAGTCGCAGGGTGCAGAATCATTTGGCGAGCCAATTCGGAAACCCTCAGGTGAGCGGTATTAGCCAAAAGTTTTACGGCCAGAAGCTGAGGACCCGTCAACCCAGTAATTTTCTCAGCGTTTTTCATATATTCGGTTATTGCTTGGTATACCCGCCTTATGTTGTTGATAACTTCCGGAATCTCCTCAGCATTGTTCCTCATGACCACTCCTGAAATTTATCTGATATTAACCTTGACAATATAGCTGGTAACGCAAATAATTGGTGACGCAAACTATCGTTCTGTTCCGAATTCGCTCACGCCGCTTGAGGGGGTGTAGCGGTCGGTCTGATTTTTGAGGGGTACCATACCATATCGCACCGCCTTTTTAGTTGTCAAAATCGGAGCCAACTTAAATAGGCAGGCAAGAAAGGCATGATAAACCTGCCATGAAGCGCAACTTCGGGGACGAAAGCTTCCTGAACGCGGCGCCGGGCCTCATCGTGCATGATGAAAGGGGCGGGCTCGCGGGCATCCTCACCCCGCAGAGCATCATCACTGCACAAAGATGATTATTCACGGCTGTCAGTATTTGCTACTTTCTTCGTCAGGAAACGATATGAACTCCAAGAAATCACGTACTTTTTTCGCCTTTCTTATGCGAGCTGTTACAGTGATTATCTCGGTACTTTCTGCTTTTGACTGCCATGCTATCTCCTCAGAAAACCCCATCACTCCAAAAACAATCCGTGTTGTCATGGACGACAATTACCCGCCTTATGTTTTCAAAGATGATCAAGGAAAGTTGCATGGCATCACTGTTGATCAGTGGGGGCTTTGGGAAAGGAAAACCGGCATCCACGTCCAAATAACCGGATTGGACTGGGCCGAAGCCCAGCGCAGCATGCAGGCGGGCGAATTTGATGTGATCGACACCATCTTCCGAAACGAGAAGCGCGATCAGATTTATGAATTCACCAAACCCTACGCGGATATTCCCGTGCCGCTTTTTTTCCACAAGGATATCTCCGGTATCAGGGGCCCCGATGACGCCAGGGGCTTCCTGGTTGCTGCAAAGGCGGGTGGCAACGTTCTTGGAGTTCTGAGGCGGCATGGAGTGACCAACATTGTTGAATACCCAAGCTTCGAGAAAATCATCGAGGCGGCCCGTGACGGCAAAATAAAGGTGTTTACTGTTGATGGGCCACCGGCGTTATATTTTTTGAACAAAATGGGGATTCAGGATGATTTTCGCGTAACCAATCCTCTTTATCGTGGAGAGTTTCACCGGGCTGTCCTAAAAGGGCATTCAGGTCTTCTCGCTACCGTGGAAAAAGGATTCGCCTCCATAAATAAGGCTGATTATGAAACTGTAGACAAGCGCTGGATGGGATACTCTCTTTCTTCAACACCATATTTTCGTTACGTAATGTATGGTGCCGGCGTGATATCCGTTCTCGTGGCGTTGCTGATTGCCTGGCTGTCGATACTTAAACGAGCAGTGTCCAAAAAAACCCGTCAACTGTCAGATAGCAATGAACACCACCATTCCATCCTTCAGATGGCTATGGACGGCATCTGGCTCGTAGACACCGAAGGGTGTCTGTTGGAAGTTAACGATTCCTATTGCCGGATGAGCGGGTACAGCGAACAGGAACTGCTTGTCATGCACATTTCCGACCTGGAAGACTCCGAAAAGGCTGCCGACATCAAAGCCCGCATCCAGGAAATGAGGACGCAGGGCGAGGACCGCTTCGAGTCGCGACACCGCCGCAAGGATGGCGGTGTCTTCGAGGTTGAAGTCAGCCTCCAGTACCGGCCTGTCAAGGGTGGTCAGCTGGTCGCTTTTATCCATGACATTACCGAGCGCAAGTTCAAGGAGGGGGCGACTCGCCAGTCGGATCTCCTGCTCCAGCTGGCCAACTCCCATAGTGACATCCAGACCTGCATGCCGGCGCTGACGGCCTCCCTGCAGAGCTGGTCAGGTTGCGAAGCGGTGGGCATCCGTCTGCGCGACGGAGACGACGGTCCCTACTTTGAAACCCGGGGTTTCCCGTCCACGTTCGTCCGGACCGAAGCTAAACTCTGCACCCGCGGCCCGGACGGTAAGATGCTGAGCAATGCCGCAGGAAGCGCCGTGCGCGACTGCCTGTGCGATATTGTCCTGTGCGGACGCGTCGACACTTCCAGACCGTTCTTTACGGCCCGAGGCAGTTTCTGGTCGAATCACGCCACCACCATGTGCGCCTGCACCGCTCAATCCGATCGCCAGGCGTGCACCCGGTGCACGGGCGAAGGTTATGAATCGGTGGCGCTGATCCCTATGCACGCCGGTGATCGGATCATAGGTCTGCTGCAGTTGCGCGACCTCCGCCAGGACCGTTTTACTCCTGCCGTTATCGCAACCCTGGAGGGAATGGCGGACAACGTGGCTCTCACGCTGGTACGGCGCAAGGCCGAGGACGACTTGCACAAAAGCGAGAACCATTTTCGCACCCTGGTGAAAACAATCCCCGACCTGATTTGGCTCAAAGATGCTGAAGGCGTGTATTTGTCCTGCAACGCGATGTTTGAATCCTTCTTCGGCGCTCGCGAAGCTGACATTGTCGGCAAAACGGACTACGACTTTGTGAACCTGGAACTGGCCGACTTTTTTCGCGAAAACGACCGCAAGGCCATGGCAGCGGACGGACCCAGCAGCAACGAGGAGTGGGTCACCTTTGCCGCCAATGGACGCCGCGCCCTGCTGTACACCACTAAAACGCCGATGAAGGATGTCGAGGGAAAGCTTGTCGGCATACTGGGTATTGCCCGGGACATTACCGAGCTCAAGCTGGCAGAGGAGGCCATCGTTGAGAGCGAGAGCCGGCTGCGCTACGCCCTGGAAGGAACCAACGACGGTTTGTGGGATGTGCAGTATAAAAGCGGCAAAACATACCTGAGCCCCCGGAGCTGCGAAATCCTGGGCTATGGCGCTGACGACATCGATGAGATTATGAAGGTCTGGTCCGACCTGGTACACCCCGATGATCTGCAGCTAACCCAGGAGCGGTTACAGGCGCACATCGACGGCCGGGCCACCATTTTCGACGTTGAACAGCGGTTGCGGACTAAATCGGGCGAGTGGAAATGGATTCACACCCGCGGCAAGGTCGTCGAACGCGATGCGAACGGCGCTCCACTGCGGATAACGGGAACACATTCCGATATTACAGACAAGAAAATACTTGAATCACAACTTCATCAAGCCCAGAAGATGGAATCAATCGGGCAGCTTGCGGGTGGCGTGGCACACGATTTCAATAATATGCTGGGGGTCATCATCGGCTACTCTGAACTGGCGCTGATGAGTATGGAGCCGTCTCAGCCCGTTTATGCCAACCTGGTAGAAATCCGTGCCGCCGCGGAGCGCTCAGCCGACCTTACTCGGCAACTGCTTGCCTTTGCCCGCAAGCAAACTATCGCCCCCAAGGTTATTGACCTGAACGATACGGTTTCCGGCATGCTCAAGATGCTGCAACGGCTCATAAGTGAACATATCAATCTCAGCTGGAATCCGGCGCCGGATATCTGGCTGGTCAAGGTAGACCCGTCCCAAATAGACCAAATACTGGCCAACCTCTGCGTCAACGCACGAGATGCCATCACCGATGTTGGCAGGATAACCATAGCGACCGGGAACAGCACCTTTGACGCCAATAACCGCTCTACTCACAGCTATGCCGAACCTGGGGAGTATGTGCGGCTTGTCGTAAGCGACGACGGCTGCGGCATGGACCAGGAAACCGAAGCTCATATCTTCGAACCGTTCTACACGACCAAGAGGGTCGGCGAGGGTACCGGCCTCGGCCTTGCCACGGTATACGGGATCGTCAAGCAGAATAAGGGCGTCATCAGTGTCGATAGTGAATTCGGCCACGGGACGACCTTCACCGTGTATCTTCCGCGGCATACAGGCGAGGGTGAGCTGGCGCAGCAGGACGCTGTAGCCGAAGCTCTCCCTTGCGGCAATGAAACCATCCTTTTGGTGGAGGATGAGCCGACCATACTGACGATGACCGCCTCGATACTGGAAGGGCAGGGCTACAGGGTGCTGCCCGCAGGGAACGCAGCTGAGGCGATCCGGTTGTTCAAGGAGCAGACGGGTAGGATTCACCTGCTGATGTCGGATGTGGTCATGCCGGAAATGAACGGACGCGACCTGTTTCACGAACTTCAGGCGATCAATCCACAGCTCAAGTGCCTGTTCATGTCTGGATATACGTCCGAGGTGATTGCACCTCGCGGTGTGTTGGGTGACACGGTGAATTTCATCCAGAAACCGTTCTCGTTATTCGGCCTGGCGAAAAAGGTGCGGGAGATCCTGGAAAGTTAAGAGAATGGCTGCCAGATAGTATTTCGTAAGGTTCGGGCGGCTTTGACGTGCAGTATGGAAATTTCGGTGTTTCCTTCGACGCGCCGAACAGGCCTTTTTTATGGAGTTCAGCGTGAACGCGTTAAGCCTTAAAACCAAGATGACCATGGCCGTTTCCCTACTGACGGCGGTATTGTTGTCGGCATTAGCCTTTTCCACCCAGATCTATTTTGTGGATCAACTGAAAGAGATGCTCTCCAGCCAGCAATTCAATATGCTCACGGTACTGGCCGATCAGATTGACGACAAGCTGCTGACTACCCAGAGCGAGTTGGACGCCGTCGCTCGTACCATGGACATGGCCGCCCTCAGCACCCCCTCCAGGCTGCATAAGTTTTTCATAGAACGCACCGGAACCGTGGCGATGTTCAACAACGGCCTAGTTCTCTTTTCTCCACAGGGGAGACTTCTGTCCGGCAGTCATATCGCCCCGGACCTGCTCGGCCGAAATTTTTCCTATCGCGGCTATCTGCAAAAAACACTGGCCACCCGACGTGCACAGATCTCAGAACCATTTCTCTCCGCTCAGACAGGTCACCCCATCATCATGTTCACGAGCCCGGTATTTGACGAAAAGGGGGCCTTGGCGGCAATCCTCGGGGGAGACCTTGACCTAACCAAGAGCAATTACCTTACCAGGCTGGCCTCGATCAGGTTGGGTGAGAAGGGATATCTCTACCTGTACGACAGCTCCCGGCTCATGATAGTCCACAAGGACCAAGCACGCGTCTTCACCAAGGACGTTCCCTTTGGCGCAAATCTGATGTACGACAAGGCAATTGCCGGGTTCGAGGGGACTGGAGAAACCGTTAACTCACGGCACCTCAACGTGATCAGTTCCTTCAAAAAGCTTAAGTCGACCGGCTGGATCCTTGCCAGCAATTTTCCGCAATCCGAGGCCTACGCCCCGGTGTACCGGGCACAACGTTACCTGCTGCTCGCTTTTTTGACCGTGTTTCTGGTCTCCTTTTTGGCCGTCTGGCTCTGCATGAAATATCTGACCGCCCCGCTCATCTCATTCACCAGGCAGATACGGGAACTGACTCTCGCGAATAGCACCCGATTGCGAGTAAGAATCGAGACCGGTGACGAGATTGGCGCGCTCGGCGCGGCGTTCAATCTGCTGTTGGAGGAATTGGAGGGCCGCAAAAGGGAGATGACGAAGCAGCTGGATTTTTCACAGATGCTGATTGATACCATTCCCATTCCTGTCCTTTACAAGGATACGCAAGGGAATTATCTCGGTTGCAACAGGGCACTTGAGGATTTCTCCGGTTTTTCCAAGCAGCAGTTGATCGGTAAGACGGTATTCGACGTGTTGGGCGGCCCGCAGGCCAAAATCTGTCACCAGGCAGACCTGGACCTGGCGCAGAAAAAAGGTATGCGGGTATACGAGACCGACGCCCCTCATGCCGACGGCACTCGGCACAGCGTCATTTTTTACAAGACTTCCTTTCCCGCCGCCGACGGAAGGCACGGAGGCGTGATCGCGGCCATGCTGGATATCACGGGCCGCAAGCGTTCCGAATCAGCACTTGCTGTGCAAAAGGAGTTCGCGGAAAGCCTGGTGCAAAATTCCGTCCTGCCGACCTTCGTTCTGGACGACAAGCACCGTGTCATCATCTGGAATCGGGCCTGCGAAGTGATGACGGGGATTGAGGCATCCGGCCTACTCGGCTCGGACCAGCTCTGGAAAGTCTTTTACGAGCAGCAACAACCACTCATAGCGGATCTGATGGTCGATGGGAACCTTGCTGCTATCGGGCACTATTTCGGCACCAGCACCCAGTCCGGACTGATTCCCGAAGGAGTGCAGGCCGAGACCTGGTTCCGGGACAGGCACGGCAACGGGCATTACCTCACCGTGAACGCCGCACCCATTCGCAACAGCCAAGGCGGGCTGGTCGCCGTAATCGAGACGCTCGAGGACATCACCGAGCGCAAGCTGGCACTGAACGCCCACGAAAAAACCAGGCACCAGCTTCAGCTCATCCTCGATGCTGCCGGTGAAGGGATTTACGGGGTAGATCTCGAGGGGAGGGTGACCTTCGCCAACCCAGCCGCCGCCCTTATGGTCGGCTGGGACCAGGAGGATCTCCTCGGTAAACATCAGCACTCCCTGCTGCGTCACACAAAGTCGGACGGGACCCCGTACCCCGTGGAAGAATGCCCTATTTTCGCTACAATCCGTGACGGCAAGACACGCCAGATAACCGACGAGGTCTTCTGGCGCAAAGACGGCACCAGTTTCCCCGTGGAGTACATCGCCACGCCGCTTCGCGAGGCCGGGGCCTTGATGGGGGCGGTGGTACTCTACCAGGACACGACCGAGCGCAGGCTCGCCCAGGACCAGCTCCTGAAACTCTCACAAGCGGTCATGCAGAGTCCCGTTGCCATTGTCATCACCGACCTTTCGGGCAACATAGAATTCGTGAACCCGACGTTCACCCAGATGAGCGGCCATGAGGCTGCCGAGATAACGGGACAGAACCTGCACCGGTTGAACGCCGGAACGACCAGGCCCGAGGTGTACCAAAGCCTCTGGAGCACTGTATCCTCGGGGCACGTCTGGACTGGTGAACTGCAAAACAGGCAAAAAGGCGGCGATTTGCACTGGGTGCATGCCACAGTCTCGCCGATCAGGGACAGGGCCGGTGCAATAAGCAACTACATGGCCTTCCTGGAGTGTATGACCGAACGAAAAAGTCTCGAGGAGCAGCTTCGACAGGCGCAAAAAATGGAGGCCATCGGGCAACTGGCAGGCGGGGTTGCCCACGATTTCAACAACATCCTTACCGTCATCATGGGGTTCGGCCAGTTGTTGCAGCACGCATTGCCGGCGGACGACCCGAAGCGCGGCCATATGGCCCAGATCCTCGACGCAGCAGACAGGGCGACACAGCTGACCAGGAGCCTGCTGACCTTCAGCCGGAAACAGGTTGTGCTGCTGCAGAGGGTGGAACTGAACCAGTTGGTCAGCAAACATGCCACGTTTCTGGTAAGGATCATCGGCGAAGACGTCGCGTTGCTGCCAGTTTTAGGGATAGAACCACTGCCGATCATGGCCGACAGCGGACAGATCGAACAAATACTCATGAATCTGGCGACCAACGCCAGGGACGCCATGCCAAACGGTGGCGAACTCTGCATCAGGACCGAATCGGTCTGGCTCGACAGGGAGTTTTACCGGCAACACGGTTTCGGCGTGCCCGGCAGGTATGCACTTGTCACGATTACCGACAACGGCGCGGGGATGGATGCCGAGACCCAGGAAAAAATATTCGAGCCCTTCTTTACCACCAAGGCGCCCGAGCGCGGCACCGGACTCGGCCTCTCCATCGTGTACGGTATCGTCAAGCAACACGGAGGCTATATCACGATCACCAGTGAATGCGGTGTGGGGACGGCTTTCAGTATTTACCTTCCCCTGACGGACCAATTGGGCGAGGCGGAGGAAAAAGCCCCGCCTGTTCCGTCTCCGGGAGGACGCGAAAGGATTCTCGTCGTAGAGGACGATCCCTCGGTGCGACAGCTTCTGGATTCGCTGCTGCAGTCATTGGGGTACTACGTGATCCTGGCCGCAAACGGTTACGAAGCCATTGATCTATTTGAAGCGAACTGGCAGAGAATCGATTTGGCCATTATCGACGTGGTCATGCCGAAGATGAATGGCAGGGAGCTCAGCGAGGCGCTCAGACAGCGTTCTCCCCGGCTCAAAATGCTGTTCCTGACCGGGTATGCGGCGGACCTGATTCAGGACAAGGGGATCTTGGTCGACGGGATCGACCTCCTCCTGAAACCGGCGCAGCCGGTCGCAATCGCGAAAAAGGTGCGGGAGATGCTGGATGCGGGATAAGCGCTATGAGTGCAGCTGGCGTAGAACGCAGAGACAAGGAATTCGCTATGAACGCATGGCCGAGGTTCTCGCTGAGAGCGAAAAGAGGGGCCGACTGCTTTTCGAAGGGACCATTAACGGAGTTGCTCTACTCGAACTGGTTAGCGACAACCTCGGCAATCCTCTTGACATCCGATTTCTTGAGATCAACCCGGCCCTTGAATCGCTGATCGGGGCTACCAGCAAAGAGGTGACTGGCAGATCTTTTGTTCAAATCTTCCCCGATATCGAGCCGTACTGGATGGAAAAGCTGGGGGAAGTTGCCCTCTCCGGGAATCCCTTCACTCCGTCGAATTTTTTCAGCACATTGGATCGGCATTTCAATATCACAGCGTTCAGTCTGAACCATGGGATATTCTATGTCGTTTTCTCGGATATAACGGAGATCAAGAAGATTGAGGATGAATTGAGCACCTACCGCGATCATCTGGAAATATTGGTGCATGAGCGGACGGTTCAACTCACCGCAACCAATGAACAGCTCTTCGCAGAAATCGTGCAAAGGAAAAAGGCTGAGGAATCACAAGAGAGATTGGTCCGTAGTGTCACCAAGCGGCTGAATGAACTTAGTTGCCTTTATTCACTCTCAATGTTGCTGGGAACCAGTCCACTGTCATTGTCCGAATTGTTTTGCGAAGCGGTCGGCCGTCTCCCCCCCGCCTGGCAGTATCCAGAAATAACAAGGTCGAGAATCCTTTTCGACGGCAGGGAGTTCCTGTCCGGATCTTTTTGCCTTACACCATGGTTGCAGTCTGCCGACATCGTGGTTTCCGGGGAAAAGGTCGGGGTGGTGCAAGTCTACTATGCAGAGGAAAGACCTGAGGCCGACGAAGGCCCCTTTCTCAAGGGGGAAAGGGACCTCATCGATAACCTGGCCAGAATGTTCGGAGACGCGCTCAGCCGCAACTACTTGGAGGAGGTGCTGCGTGCCAAACATTGCGAACTGAATGCCCTGGCTGTGGAACTTACCTTTGTCGAGGAGAAGCAAAGGCGGCGTATTGCATCCCAGCTTCACGACCAGGTGGGACAGAATCTGTTGCTCGGCATGATAAAACTGAGCGTACTGGCGGCTGACCTGGCAACGCAATCCAACGACCACCTTTTTGAGGAGATCAAAGGACTTCTCGGCCGATCGATTGAGGATGTCCGCTCCCTGACAATCGAACTCTCCCCCCCTTTCCTTGACGATGTAGGACTGCAAACCGCCCTTGAGTGGCTCGGAAAACAGGTAGAGCACGATTACGGGCTGCGGGTAATCTTCCGGGGGGTCGGAGGCCAGCAACCGCTTTCCGAAGAGGTTCGCTCAACCGTGTATCTCTCCGTGCGCGAACTCCTGATAAATGCGGCCAAACATGCCGAGACGACGTCAGTAAGGCTTTGGGTGAAAACAGCCCATCAGGTGATTTTTGTCATGGTCGCCGACAAAGGTGTTGGATTTGTTTCCGCCAATTCCGGACTGACGTTTTCCAGGAACGGGGGGTTCGGTCTCCAGAATATGCGCCGGCGCATAGAGTATTTGGGCGGAACGCTAAAGGTGATATCCGCCCCCGGTTCTGGTACGCGCATAAGGCTCAGGGTTCCTGTCGCCGTGAAGGGAGGGTAAGTTGAATAATCGGGCACCGTCCCTTGTACCTGTCATCATTTCTGGAGGGAACATGAACATCAGGATTCAGTTGGTGGACGACCATAAAATAATGCGTGAAGGGCTGAAATCCCTGCTGGAAAAAGAGCCGGATATTGAGGTCGTTGCCGAAGCGGGGGATGGGGAGGAAGCGGTTCGCTTCGCCCTTGAGTTTCGCCCCGGACTGGTAGTAATGGATCTTACCATGCCGGTAATGAACGGGCTGGAGGCGACTCGACGGATTCTGGCTGCGGATCGCTCAATCAATGTTTTAGCGCTTTCCATGGTTAGCGACAGGGCCTATGTTGTCGAAGCATTGAAGTCCGGGGTGAAAGGATATCTTCTCAAAGATTGCGCCGCGGACGAATTGGTGAGTGCTATCCGGACCGTGGCACATGGTGACTCCTTTCTGGATTCGAGGACAACAGCGCTTATTTTAAAGGATTACGCCAGGGCCGCCGATGAGGACGAATGCCTGAAACTTTCCAAACGAGAATCTGAGGTGCTCCGGCTCATCGCTGACGGCAAGAGCATCAAGACGATCGCCTTTTCCTTTGGGGTTTGCATCAAGACCGTCGAAACGCAGCGCATGAACGTCATGAAGAAACTCGACCTTTACAGTATCGCCGAGCTCACTAAATATGCCATCCGCGAAGGACTGACCTCTCTAAAATAGACTCTCCATTCCCCACCTTGCCACCTCCAGACATCATCATCTCCCAAGTCTAAGGTATTTCGTATTTTCATCTCGCAATATTCGTATGCCCCCATTGTTTTAATCTGATGTAGCGAAACCTGCAAAAACCGATGAAAAAATCATGTCATCATTTCTGTTAGGAAAGAACTGCGATCAGCCCCTTCATGGGCGGTGACGGTTCGTCGGGGTGCTTCAGGCGCCTTCCAGCCCGCCGGATACCATCTTTCTCTGTGAGCTCAGGCACCGGCTGTTTTCTCCGGTGACATGCAGCATTGTGACAATTGCGAAGTCATGAGTAAAAGCTGGCTGAGATGTACAACACATGTTGAGATGCATGAAACATGGATTCACAGACACACACCAAAAGGAGACAGGGAATGCTTAAGAACATGAGTATGCGTGCTAAATTGCTGTGCGGATTTGTCTTTGTGGCTCTGATGGCCGCCGTGATCGGTGGGGTCGGGGCCTACGAGCTGAAGCGCATCAATGAGGCCGACACACAGCTGTACGAAAAGGTGACGGTGCCTCTGGGCGCTATTTCGGAAGCCTCCACCGACTTTCAGTTGGTGAGAGTCAACCTGAGGGATCTTTTAGCCACGACCAATGACTCTGACAACAAAAGATTCTCGGGGCGTATCAAGGAACTGCGTGCCTCCATCACCGAGAAACTCGCCAAATTCGAAAAGACCGTCGAAGGAAAGGACGAACGCAAGCTTTTCGAGGATTTCCAAAGAACCCGGGAGGTTTACCGGCCGCTTCTTGACAACATGATCGAACTCGGCCTTCAGAACAAGAATGCCGAAGCGCAGGCGATCATGCGCGGCGACGGGCTAAAGGCCTGCGGCGCTGAGCAGGACGCAGTCGATGCGCTGATGGCGGCAAAACTGCAGCAGGGCAAATTAACCGCGGAAGCCAACACCAAGCTTGCCCATTCGGCGACTGACATCATGCTCTGTCTCATCGTATTTGGCGTTGCTCTGGCAGTGGGTCTCGGCTTCTTCATCTCCCGAGTGGTACTTCGCCAGCTGGGAGCCGATCCTAAAGAGGTCGGTGAGGTGGCCAACCTTGTCGCAGTGGGGGACTTGAGCCGGGAGATAATCCTTGAATCCGGCGACGCCGGCAGTGTCATGGCGTCTATGAAGAAGATGGTTGATACCATCCGTGCACTGGTATTAGATGCCGGCATGCTTTCCGACGCTGCCATAGCTGGCAAGCTCGCAACACGCGCCGACGCAAGCAAGCACCAAGGCGATTTTCAGAAGATCGTGGTTGGTTTCAATGAGACCCTCGACGCGGTCATTGGACCGCTGAATGTGACTGCCGAATATGTGGACCGGATTTCCAAAGGTGACATCCCTCCGAAAATCACCGACTCCTACAATGGTGATTTCAATGAAGTTAAACTCAACCTTAACAACTGCATCGACAACATCCACGCCCTGGTGGGCGACGTCAACATGCTGGTCAAAGCGGCGGTGGATGGTAAGCTGGCCACCCGTGCTGACGCGAGCAATCACCAGGGCGACTTCAGGAAGATCGTCTCCGGCGTCAACGAGACCCTCGACGCCGTCATCGGCCCGCTGAACGTGGCTGCCGAGTATGTGGACCGGATCAGCAAAGGTGACATCCCGCCCAAGATCACCGACAGCTACAACGGCGACTTCAACGAGATCAAGCTTAACCTGAACAACTGCATAGACACTATGAGTAATCTCCTGCAGCAGGCGGCGCAGGTTACTGCAGCCGCGGCAAACGGCGAACTGGACAAACGTGCCGACGCTTCTCTATTCGTGGGCGGCTGGAAAGAGCTGGTGGTCGGCATCAACAACATCGTGACCAACATCGTCAGCCCGCTTATGGTGACCGCAGACTATGTCGACAGAATTAGCAAGGGGGATATCCCTGCACCAATAGCCACGGAATATAAGGGGCAATACAATATCATCAAGTCGAACCTGAATGTTCTGATCGAGTCCATGGAATCCATCACAGATGCAGCCAAGGAGATAGCTGGCGGGAACCTGTTGGTTGACATAAAGGAGCGTTCAGGCAAGGACGAGTTGATGCGGGCACTCGGAGCGATGGTGCAGCAGCTTTCCGAGGTGGTCAGCGATGTAAAGGGCGCCGCGGACAATGTTGCACAGGGGAGCCAAGAAATGAGCTTGGGCTCGGAGAACATGTCCCAGGGGGCAAGCGAGCAAGCGGCCGCGGCGGAAGAGGCCTCCTCCGCAATGGAACAGATGTCGGCAAACATTCGGCAAAATGCAGACAACGCCATGCAGACGGAAAAGATCGCGGTCAAGTCCGCGTCGGATGCCATTGAAGGCGGCAAGGCCGTGGCACATACGGTGGCGGCAATGAAGGATATCGCCAGCAAGATTTCCATCATCGAAGAGATTGCCAGGCAGACCAATCTTCTGGCCCTCAATGCGGCAATTGAAGCGGCAAGGGCCGGTGAGCACGGCAAGGGGTTCGCAGTCGTGGCCAGCGAAGTGAGAAAGCTCGCGGAAAGGAGCCAAAAAGCTGCTGCGGAGATAAGCTCCCTATCGTCATCGAGCGTAGAGGTGTCGGAAAGGGCGGGCGTGATGCTGACCCAGCTCGTGCCGAATATCCAGAGAACAGCCGAACTGGTGCAGGAGATCAGCGCGGCCTCCAAGGAGCAGGATACCGGTGCCAGCCAGATCAACATGGCGATCCAGCAACTAGACCAAGTGATCCAGCAAAACGCCGGGGCAGCGGAGGAAATGTCCTCGACTGCGGTGGAGCTCTCAAGCCAGGCGGAACAGTTGCAATCGACCATCGCATTTTTCAAGGTGCAGGATGCCGGTACGACGAAGAAAGTAGTCACACGTCAGAAGGCGGAGATGAAAAAACTCACCAGATCCGCCGCAGCTGGGCAAACCACTCGTAAGGAGAATGCCCAAAATATAAACGGGCACTCTCTTGCCATGAATGGCTCGACTGGCGCGATGGATAGCGAATTCGAGAGATTCTAAACAAATAAAGGTCAGGTTCTTGCCGTGGCTCGTAGTATGCCTCGGCAATAACCTTGACGTTAACTTGGCCGGTAGATAGACCGAAAGGGGTAGTTATGAACGAAGCAGAGGCAGGATCCAGCACCCAGTATCTCACCTTCAAACTCGGCGAAGAGATCTTCGCGCTTGACGTCGCAGAAGTGAGGGAGATCCTCGACTTTACCTCGGTTACCAAAGTCCCGAGGACACCTACCTTCATGCGTGGTGTGATCAACTTGCGCGGCAGCGTGGTCCCTGTTATGGACCTTCGGCTGAGGCTGGGCATGAGCGCAACGGAGAGAACATTGAACAGCTGCATCATCGTTGTAGAGATGGCCATGGAAGGCGACAACATCGTCATAGGGGTCCTCGCAGACGCGGTGCTAGAGGTGATCGTTCTGGAACCGGATCAGATAGAGCCTGCTCCTCGTATCGGGACCCAGTTGTGCTTGGAGTTCATCCTTGGCATGGGTAAGCTTGACGGTGCATTCATGATGATCCTTGACATCGATCGGATCTTCGAGAGTTCCGATATCGATGCAGAGGACATGTTAGAAGCGGCATGACAAGGGGGCGGGCGTCTCAGATACCGGAATATTCGAGCCGGTTTCGCTAGGCCGACGAATCAATTCATGTTTTTCCGATGGTAAGCCTACCCTTCGGCGCGAAGTAGAGCAGCAAACCCGCAATCGGGAATGTCGCTAGCCACTTTTACCAAAAGGAACCGCGATGTCTTAATGCGACCGCCAGAAGCATCCCTGGTGTATACTAAAGGCTCAAGCTTTGACGTGTGTGGTGCTGAAGGGGGAGGTCGCAGGGTGGGCACCCCGTGCCCAGGCTGAGTCTGCGCAGCGATCATCGGTGGGCAAGGGGTGTCCGCCCTGCATTTGCGGCGCGCGAACCTTGCAAAGAAACCTTTCCTTCCTGCATGTTTTCCAGTATGTTGAAACGTTTGGTAGCGCAGCAGGGATTTGAGGAGAATAAACAATGTCAGAAAAAAAATTCCGCTCCGGTTTTGTTTCCATTATCGGGCGCCCCAACGTCGGCAAATCGACCCTTTTGAACAAGATTCTCGGGGAAAAAATCGTCATTACCTCGGACAAGCCGCAGACCACCCGGAACCGGATCAAGGGGATTCATAACGTCCCGGGTGGACAGATCGTCTTCATCGACACCCCCGGCATCCACCGGGCGAAATCCCGGCTCAACAAGTTCATGGTCGAGGAGGCGCTCTCCGCGGTGCAGGGCGTCGACCTGATCCTCTTCCTGGTGGACGGCGCGGCCGATCCGGCCAAGGAGGCGGGCATGATCAAGGAGGTGCTCGCCGGCGTCGGCTCTCCCGTCATCCTCGTGATGAACAAGATCGACATGGTACCCAAGGGCGAGCTCCTGGAGCGGATGCTCTGCTACGGCGAGACCTACCCGTTTAAGGAGATCATCCCGGTCTCGGCTTTCACCGGCGACGGGGTGGACCAACTGGTGCAGCTCGTGCACGGCCTGCTACCGGAAGGGCCCTGCTATTTCCCGGACGACATCCTGACCGACCTCCCGGAGCGCTTCATCGTGGCGGAGATCGTCAGGGAGAAGATCTTCCGGCTCACCCACGACGAGGTTCCCTACTCGGTGGCGGTCGTCGTGGATAGCTTCAAGGAGCGCGAGGACGGCCTGGTCTCCATCGCGGCGACCATCAACGTGGAGCGGGACTCCCAGAAGGGGATCGTGATCGGGAAGAAGGGCGAGATGCTGAAGCGCATCGGCACCCAGGCGCGCCACGAGATCGAGCGGCTCTTGGACACCAAGGTCTTCCTGGAGCTGTTCGTGCGCGTGAGCGGCGAGTGGAGCGACAACAGTCGCATGTTGAAGGAGTTCGGCTACAACTAACAGGTTAGCTTGACGGTTCAGAAAAAAAACGGCCCCCCTTGTTTGTCAAAGGGGGGCCGTTTTGCATTATGGTGTGGTTTGCAGTGTCCCCCCTGCGAAGTAGGGGGGAAGGCTCGCGTAGCGAGACAGGGGGGTCTTCCCTGCCGTCTAAAACACCCCCCTGCTTCACTACGTTCAGCTTCCCCCTATTCCATAGGCTCTGTTATGCAGAGTTGTTGTTTTTTCCAAGTGCGTAGGGTGGGCACCCCGTGCCCACGCAGGGTAAATGCGGACGCAGCTCACGGGCGAACACGAGGTTCGCCCCTACACCTCATCGCGCTGGTAGGGGCGAATCTTGTATTCGCCCGCCTTCCGTGCCCCGAGGGAAATCAACATCAGCACCCAACAGAGCTATTCCATAGGGGGGACAAGAGCAGAGCTACACACCCGGCTCCGCCGGTTGCTCCGAATCCGAGGGCGCTTGGGCCTTTTTCGGCTTTTCGGGCACTTGTGCCGCCTTGGGCTTTTCGGGCACCACGGACGCCAGGGGCGTTCCGTACGCTATCGGTCCTTTGGGGGCCTCCGGGACTTCGGGCATTGGGCTTTCGGCATTCTTCTGCCAGCGCCCCAGCGCCACCGACTCGATGGCGGCGGCCAGGCCGAAGGTGAAGACGCTCGCCACCAGCGGAACGCCGTGGGAGCTCAGCAGGTCGTAGAGAAAGACCTTCAGCGCGCCGATCAGGGTGACCAGGATCGCTACGTTACGCACCTCTTTGTTGCGCCTGAAATAGGCGAATATCATGATCCCGCCGGCGGAGGCGTTGATCAGGATGGACTGGCTGCAGCCAAAGGCGTTGGCGACCTCGGCCGGCGTGGCGGAGAGGGTGAGGGTCTGCAGCACGGCGATGCGCAGCATGAAAAAGCCGCTGGCCAGCGCGCACAAAAGAAGGGTGACGGCGCTCCGGTCCTTGTGATCGTAGCGGCTGAACACGGACGGGTCGGGGGGCGCCCACTCCCGGCACCACTGGTACTGGTACAGGGCGACCAGCGCCAGGAGACCCGCGGGGATCGCGTTTACCACGTCGGCAGCCGCGGTCTTGTCCACCTGGAGGTTTATGGCCAGGCCGAGCACCGCATACAACTGCACCAGGTACGAGGTGGCGCGGATGCCGCCGTTTTGCCACTTCCTCGACATGATCGCCATGAAGAACGCCATGACGGAAAGCGCCGGCAGCGAGAGGGTGAAGCTTCCGGTGGCGAAGGGGAGGGCCGCTGCGGCGAGTGCAGCGCCGGCGAAGGCGAAGGAGTTGGTCCCCGGCGCGCCCCCCTGCTTCCTTCCGGAGAGCCATATGGTGATCCCGAGGTGGCCGAGCGCCAGCGCCACGCCGAGCAGGCCGAGCAGCTGCTTGCTGCCGCCCGCGGCGTGCACCTGGTAGGCGGCCGCGCTGAAGGCCCAGAGCACGTTCAGGGTCGGCAGGGTGAAGTTGAAGCGGGAGATCTTCTCCTCGGCGCTCCGGACGATGCCGGTGAAGGAGAGCGCCAGGTAGAGCGCTGCGAACAGGGCGAGCGCCGGCAGGAACCAGCCGGCCGCGAGCTGCGCGGGGGGCTTTTCGTGGGCCAAAAGTATCATGCCGAGCCGCACGCCCCAGAGCTGCAGCATCCCCATGGTCACGACCAGCACGATCCAGCGCAGCCAGGAGCAGCTCTTGAGCTGCGCCGCGAAGTACCCCAGGATGTTGGCGGCGAAGAGCACCAGCGCCAGGTAGGGGAAGAAGGGGTGCGGGTAGTCGATGGCGGCCCCGGCGAGGCACATGCCGAGGGTGCCGAGCGAGATGGGGAGGAAGCGCTGGTAACGGTAGCTGACCCACGCCATGCCGACCCCGGTCGCGATCAGCATCAGGTAGGCGGGGACCAGCGGCAGCGAGGCGAAGCGGGCGTGGGTCTCCACCACGACCGAGCACATGAGGACGACTCCGGAGGCGGCGAAGATCGGGGCGAGCGGGCTTTTCTTACCGTAACGCCAGGCGCCGGCCAGCATGAGCGCCGCCGCGTATCCCATGCCGAGCACGGAGCCGGCCAGGGTGTTGATCAGGTTGCTGTCCGTGATGGTGCGCAAGCCCAGCGCCACCACCAGCAGGAAGCAGAGGGTGGATATCCGGGTCAACAGGTGCGCCTTACCCGCCCATTCCAGGATCTCCTCGGAGACGTCCTCCGGGGCCTCGCTGGCGTACTCCTTCCACTGGGGCTGCTTCGGGGCCGCCGCCGGGGCGGCCGGCGCCGGTGCCTGCCTTCCGGGGGCCGCCAGCAGCGCTTCCAGCTGCTCCACCCGCGCGCTCAGGGACCGCAATTCACTTCCCAGCTGCTCTATCCGCGCGTCCTGCTGCTCGTTCTCTTTGGTCAAGACTTCCTCCAGTTCCGGAAGCTTCCTGCCCTTCCGGGAGGCGTGCAGGCGGGGGAGGCGGAGCACCTCCCCCGTATGGTGCGTTGTCTTGCTACACGGTTAGTGGGTATCCTTGAAGACCGGCATGACCTTGTTGATCAGATAGAACAGGACGAACGGCACGATCCCGACGGTCAGGGCACCGAAGAGCCCCTCTTTGTAGCTCTCCATGTCATCTGGCCAGATCGGCATCACGTAGTGCATGAACCCGGAGAGCGAGGAGGAGAAGGCCTGCCCACCGATGACAACGTTCCAGCGCATCATGAAGACCCCGAGCAGCACCAGGGCGCTGCCGAGGGCTGCGCGCCGAACGGTGAGACCGGGCACGAGGAACATGATGAAGGGGAGCACGTTCCCGCAGCCGTACTGGATCACGAAGATGTTGATGAAGTCCCGGTGGTAGATGACGTTCCTCAGGATATCCCACGATTTCATCGCCGTGTAGCCGCGGAAGATCAGGTCCAAAAGCTCCAGGGTGATGGCAGCTACCATGAAGATGAGCAGGTACTTGGAGGTCATGGTCACCACGTGGGTCTCCGCGCTCTTCAGCTCCTCCGGCGAGGGAAGGTTCGGGTACTGCGCCTTCTTCCGCGCGGCCAGCAGCTTTCTGATCTCCATGGTGACGATGTAAGCCAGGAGGCACAGGGCGATCCCCGACACGACCGCCGAGCAGATGAAGATGACCGGCATGAGCGGGGTCATCCAGAGCGCGTTTGCTTTGACCGAGCCGAAGATGAAACCGGCATAGCCGTGCAGGAAGCAGGCGACCGGTATGCCGCAGGCCGCGAGCTTCTTCACCGCCCGCTCGTCCGCTTCCAGGGCCTCGTGGCTCACGTCGTAGGCGCCCAGGGTGAGTGCCGAGAAGAGCAGGTGCGCCAGGTGCTCGCCCAGGCTGCGCTCCTCGATGGCCCGAAACTTCAGGGCCTCCTCCACGAAGTGCTTGCGGTAGACGAACCAGAGTTCCGAAGCGACGATCATGCCGTAGGTGGAGAAGACGATGCCGAAGGCCGCGATCGCCGAGGTGAAGTGCGGCGTCATCATGACCTCTATGCCGCGCTGGGGCTGCTGCAGGTGCAGCATGAGCGGCAGCATGGCAACCGGCAGCAGGGCGAAGGAGAACACCAGCGAGAAGCGGGCGATCCCCTTCAACTCCTTCACGTTGAAGACGTGGTACAGTGAGGAGAGCACGAAGGCGCCGGCCACCAGGCCGGTCATGAACGGGTACATGACGATCTGGATGGTCCAGTAGATGTACTCGTTGGGATAGGTGAAAAACTCTTTGACAGTCCAGGCTTCTCCATGAACCATGACTATTTCACCTCCTTGGTGAGCCCCAGGTAAAAGACCTGCGGCGTCGTGCCGTACTCTTCCTTAAGGACGTTGACCCGCTCGGTCATGATGACCTTGGTGACCGGGTCGTCGGGGTCCCTGATGTTGCCGATGCGCCGGGCGCCGAAGGCGCAGGCGTCGATGCAGGCAGTGTTCATCCCCTTGCTGATCCGGTGGTAGCAGAAGTTGCACTTCTCGGCGGTGTGGTAGACCGGGTGGAAGAAACGCACCCCGTAGGGGCAGCCCATGACGCAGTAGCCGCAGCCGATGCACCAGCTGCGGTCCACCAGCACCACGCCGTCGGCGGTCTGGTAGGTGGCGCCCACCGGGCAGACCTGGACGCAGGGAGGGTTGTCGCACTGGTTGCACAGCTTCGGGACGAAGAAGGCCTTGTCGATGTCCTCGTTCTTGATCTCCTGGAATTTCCCTTCGCCGATGTCGATCCGGGAGTCTTCGAAGCCGTCGCGCGCCCCCTTGGGCGAATCGATGTGGGTCTGGCCGTCCCTGGTGATGACGTAGCGCTCCACCCAGGTCCGGGTCACGTTGGCGTCGTAGGGGATCTCGTTCTCCGTCTTGCACCCCTTGACGCAGAAGCCGCACCCCACGCACTTGTGGGTGTCCACCAGGAAGACCCAGCGGGTCTTCTTGCCGTCGGCCTTCTCGGCCAGGAGGCGCTTGGGGTCGAAGAGCTCCAGCGCCGCCAGCGGTATGGACAGCCCGCCGGCTATCAGCAGCGATTTCTTGCAGAAGTTTCTACGCGATATCATGAGCGCCCCTCCTTTCTCGGGTCGTTGGGCCGGTGGCGGGTGACGCACTCAGGCGCCCTGTGCCAGTTTCCGGCGTCGCCGCCGCGGATTTCGACGGGGCGTGCCCGGCCTTTCTCGGGTCGTGCGGCCAGTGGCAGGTGACGCACTCAAGCTCCGGGTGATGGGTCTTGGGATCGATGCCCCGAATGTGACCACGTCCGCTGGTCGGATACTCCAGGCGGAAGTGGCACCTGGCGCAGAGCTCGCGGTTGCGGTTGATGGTGAGCGACTTCGGGTCGTCCGGGTGTCCCAGCGCCGGGCCGTGGCAGTTCTCGCAGTTGATGTTGGCGTGCGGGGACTGCTTGATCTCGACGTACTTGTCCTTGTGGCACTCCTTGCAGTACTCGGCGGTGCGGTACTTGACCTTCACCTCCTTCCACTGCTCCTCGTTGCTCGGGCGGTGCCAGCCGTACATGTAACCCCGCGCACCGATGCCGAAGTCCGACGGCACCATGATCTTCCTCACCACGAGCACCGCGCCGATGATGAGCAGCACGACGTAGAGCGGTCGCCAAACATGACTCTTCACAGATCATCCCTCCTTTGCCCCGCTGTACCAGCGCTAGGCTCCACCATTCCCGATCCGGCCGCCTCAAAAAACCCTTCGAAAATATAACACGGTTTCAATTTAAGCATATGCTCAATCCATTTGCAAGAGCAAACAACGGGAAACTGGTACTTTTATACTGATTTTTTGTTTTGCCGCGGGGGGGCGAAAAGCCGGCAACTTTGTTTTGACAAAAACGGTTGCCGATAGTACAGTAGCGCGATTTTTCGCTTTCCATACACACGTTTTAGCAAGGAGAACAAATGGCAATTAGAAAGTATGCAGGCTACGCCTGGAACCTGGTCAGCCTGGTCGGAATGATCCTGGCCGTGACCGCTGCAGGCCTCATCATAGGCTTCCTGTCGTATGAAGGGATCACCGGCGTGGAGAAGCCCTACCTGGGGCTCATGACCTATTTCCTGTTTCCCGGGATGCTCATCGTCGGGCTCCTGCTGGTGCCGGTCGGCGCCTTTCTGGTGCGGCAGAAGAGGCGCGCCCACGCCGGCGAGGACATCCCCGCCTTCCCGCGCCTGGACTTCAACGACCCCGCCAAGCGGCACCTGTTCATCTTCTTCGTGGTCGCCACCATCGGCTTCGTGCTGATCGTCTCGATCGCCTCGCTGAAGGGGTTCGAGTTCACCGAGTCGACCACCTTCTGCGGCGAGCTCTGTCACGTCGTCATGGAGCCGGAGCACACGGCCTGGGCCAACTCGCCCCACGCCAAGGTGAAGTGCGTCGAGTGCCACGTCGGCCCCGGCGCCGCCTGGTACGTGAAGGCGAAGCTCTCCGGGATGCGGCAGCTCTACGCGGTGCTGTTCCACACCTACCCGGAGACCATCGAGACCCCGATCGACAACCTGCGCCCGGCCCGGGACACCTGCGAGCATTGCCACTGGCCCGAGAAGTTCTACGCCGGCCGGCAGAAGATCTTTTACCACTACGCGCCCAACGAGGCCAACTCGCCGCGCGAGATCAACCTGCTGATCAAGATCGGCGGCACGCCCAAGAGCTCGAATGCCATGGGAATCCACTGGCACATTAAGTCCAAGGTGAGCTACATCGCCACCGACAAGAAGCGGATCAACATCCCCTACATCAGGGTCGAGGGGACGGACGGGAAAGTCACCGAGTTTGTCGATACCGAAAAGCCCCTCACCAAGGCCGAGATTGAAAAGGGCAAGAAGCGCGAGATGGACTGCACCGACTGCCACAACCGCCCGACCCACATCTACCGCGCGCCGGGGGTGGAAATGGACGAGAACTTCGTCTCCGGGCACATCGACTCTTCCCTGCCGTACATGAAGAAGATCGCGGTGGAGATCCTCACCAGGCCGTACAAGACCGCCGAGGATGCCAATGCGACCATCGCCAAGGAGCTGCCGGCCTACTACGCCAAGAACTACCCGGCGCTCGCCAGCTCCAAGGCGAAGCAGATCGCCCAGGCGGTGGTCGAGGTGCAGGGAATCTACGGCAGGAACTTCTTCCCGGCGATGAAGGTTTCCTGGAACACCTATCCCAACTTCATCGGGCACTTCTACACCCCGGGCTGCTTCCGTTGCCATGACGGCAAGCACAAGTCCGCCGAGGGGAAGGTCATCTCCAAGGACTGCGACATGTGCCACACGGTGCTGAGCCAGAAGCAGGAGAACATCCCCGAAGGGACCAAGCCCAAAGGGTTCGTGCACCCGGTCGATATCGGCGACGAGCTGTTCAAGACCAACTGCTCCGACTGCCATGCGGCGGGCGGGCAGGACGTCCCCGGCGGCGAGACCCACGCCAAGAAGTAACCTCGTCGGTAACATTGTCAATCTAGTTGCAGCAGCAGAAAAGCCCCCGGAGCCATCCGGGGGCTTTTCGCGTTTCCATGGCGCAAAGCCAACGCGCGCAATAAATCCCTATCGATGCTCCTTTCCTGTAAGTAAATCCCCCTAATTGATTACCTCGGGTGGCAGCGCGATGAGGTGTAGGGGCGAACCTCGTGTTCGCCCGTGAGCTGCGTCCGCATTCACCCCGCGTGGGCACTGGTGCCCACCCTACGCACTAGGAAACAACATCTGCGCAAAACAAAGCCTACAAAATAGAGGAAGCTGAACGTAGCCGCAGGGGGGTGTTTTCGCACTGGGGAAGGACCCCCCTGTCTCGCTTGCGCGAGCCTTCCCCCCTACTTCGCAGGGGGGATACTGCCAATCAAATCCCCCTGAGGACACAATTGGGTTGTGGCAGTAATTACCAGGAAACTGCAGCGACGGGTGCGTGCCCGAATGAACACACCGGTTCTGGAAACTGCCAAGTCAGTCGGAGCAGACTTTTCCCTAAAGCTTTACGGAACCCAACCCGAATAATGATTGAACAGGGATGCTATGAGGGACTTGCCTGGTGCCGACGTTCTGCCGGTTGCCTATGCCAGCCTGACATCGCCCTCTGACGGATCGGAGACCATCATTATGTCGAAACTGGTGCTGGAAAAGAGAAGTTTCCCCCGGGTGAGCCTGCACGCCAGCGGACTGTTCGTGTACCGTGAGGGCCGCTACCATGCCAGGCTGGAAAACATCTCGCAGGCCGGCGCCCTGATCAGCCTCCAGGAGGAGGACGGCCCTCCCATAGAGCGCGGCGAGCGCTGCACGCTGGAACTGCAGCGCGGCGGGTTCGGCCCGGCGCTCCGGCTCAACTGCAGGCTGGTGCATTGCGACTTCGGCATGGCCTGCCTGAGGTTCGTCAACCTGGACCAGAAAAGCAGGCTCGTGCTGCGCAGCACCATCGCCCACCAGATGCCGGAGAGCTGCCCGGCACCGGCGCGCAGTTCCCTGTGCCGCGCCTGAGGAAGCTCGCCCATGGTTAAGCCTTTACAGATACTCGCCGTCGATGACCTGGAGCTGAACCTGGCGATGATCGAGGCCATGTTGACCGGCGCCGACGGGCTGGAAAACATGACCCTGCTGCGTGCCCGCAACGGGCGCGAAGCGCTGGATCTCCTGGCAGACCATCCCGGGATCGATGTCGTCCTGCTGGACCTGCAAATGCCGATCCTGGACGGCTTCGAGACCCTGGCCCAGCTGAAATCCCACCCCGAACAGCGGGAAATCCCGGTCATCGTAACGACGGTCAACAGGTTCGAAGCGACCCGCTGCCTGTCACTCGGGGCCAACGATTTTCTCGCCCACCCGTACGATCCCCAGGAACTCCGCCTGCGCGTCCTGAACCACGTTAACATGAGGCGCCTGCTGAAGGACTCACAGCGTCGCGAAGAGGCACTGGCAAAACTCTTCCTGATTAGCGATGATCTTCCGCTGCAATAGCGGTGCGACATATTCTGTCACCCTTGGGGGTTAAACTCACGGTACTTTCCTACCAAGGAGGCAGGCCGTGAAGATGAATCGAATTCAGTTTCAG
>Ga0316218_1000939_pt1 | contig 35544 bp, 31 predicted proteins | sample TBH18003metaG_FD_203634 | JGI IMG/M metagenome (GOLD analysis project Ga0316218, IMG submission 203634) | Freshwater microbial communities from Trout Bog Lake, Wisconsin, USA - TBH18003 | ecosystem: Environmental > Aquatic > Freshwater > Lake > Hypolimnion/Profundal zone | place: USA: Wisconsin...
TGTCGTTGTATTTAAAATTGAAAACCCAGTGATATCCATGTTCTGATAAACTTGGTGTAAAATCTAATTCAGAATTTAAAATACTTTTAATTTTATTGACAAAAATATCTCCAAAAATTCCAGCAGAAGAATCTTTATTGTATGTGAAATATTTTGTCCAATCAATATCAAATTTGGATTGATTAAAATACGAGTTTACGCTGCCATCGTATGCGCTCCTAAGACTTTCATCTCCAAGAACAGTAATAGATCTTAAAAGAATTTTAAAAGTCTCTGGGTCGCCACCGCGATCAGGATGATATTTTGGTGCCAATTCTTGAAATTTAGTATCTAAAATATTTTTAATTAAAATACGATTTTCTTTTGTATCTGGCTTCGGAAGTGTGTCGCGATCCAATCCTAAAAATTCATAATAATTAATATCCACACTCTATTTTGTACAGTTTAATAGTGAACTACCTCACCCACAAGGGGTGAGGCTTCCTTTTTCATAGTCGTTAATAATTTAACAACTCCAAAGGCGTTGATTTGGGTTATTCCAACCCTATACATCTTATCAAATTCTGATTAGTGAACGCCATGTTACGAATGTTAATTGAAGCATTAATATCTCTATCGTGTTCAGTTCCACATCTCTCACAGGTCCATTCTCTATCAGATAGTGTCAAATCTGACTTAATATTTCCACAAACTGAACACATTTTTGACGATGGTTCAAATTGTCCAATATCAAGAAAATTCTTTCCATACCATTCTGATTTGTATTTCAGAAAATCATAGAACATTCCCCACCCTACATCAGATATTGATTTAGCTAATTTATGATTTTTAACCATCCCTTTAACACATAAATCTTCAACACAAATCGTTCCGTGGTTCTTGTGAACTATTTGGTAAGACACTTTATGCAGAAAGTCTTTTCTTTGATTAGCTATTTTTTCATGTAGCTTTGCTACTTTTTTTCTTTGTTTGTTTCTATTATTACTTCCTTTCTTTTTCTTACTTAATTTCTTTTGTCTTCTTGCTAGTCGTTCTTCAGATTTTCTAAGATATTTTGGATTATCAATCTTCTCTCCATCTGAAGTAACAGCAAAATCCTTCAAGCCCATATCAATACCTACGGCGTCGTTTCTATCAAGTTTGGATTTGTTTGGTAATTCTTTACCATCTTCAACTAAAATCGAAACATAATATTTATCAGAAGCTACTTTTGATATCGTTACTGTTTTTATTTCTCCTTCAAACCTTCTATGAAACACAGTTTTAATATTTTTAACTTTAGGAATATTTAGCAATCCTTTTTCAAAATCTACAGTACAATGTTGAGGACACTGGAAAGATTGTTTTGGATTGTACTTTGATTTAAATTTAGGAAAGCCTTTCTTTTCTCTGAAGAATCGTGTGTAGGCATTGTCTAAATTTTTCAAAGAAGCTAATAGTGATTGGCTATTTACTTCATTCATCCAGATGTTTTCTTTTTTAAGTTTAACAAGTTCTGGCCCCAACCCAAGAAAAGTCAATGTCTTTTTTCCTTCTTGATAAGATTTTGTTTTTTGTTCTAATCCCCAGTTATAGACAAACCTAGAGGCACCGAAATGTTTTTCAAACATTTCGACCTGTTCTTTATTGGGTTTTATCAAAAACTTATATGCTTTTAGCATATAGTTATTTTACAGTTAATATTTACTATAACCTGCATGTTTTAGAAAAATAGTAGAATATTTTCTAATTACAGCAATTCATCCCCACCGACAAGCGGATGGGGAATTCTTGCAGGGTCATTTTAAATAGTTATTTTAACTTCATCTACAATAGATTGAATTTTTCTATCCATGTTTTCGTTTCTCAAATCCCATAATGAGCCATAATTGTTTTTTATGAAATTCATGGCTCGCTTTTTTGCTAAATTTAATTCCTGCACCGACGGAAATACATGGTGTACCAGCCAATATTGTTTTTTAATACTGGTTTCTAATAACTGATCAGCCATTTTATTGAAGGCTTTTTCGGCAGAAGCATATTTGTACCACATTTTATTTAGATTATATTTTCACAATAAGAAACATTTTGGCTTGGTACAGTTACTAGTATAACTTCTTCTTCGCCAGGATCACTCTCACAAACATAATAAGAATCTTTAGTGATATACAGGTCACCAATATATGGTCCAATCTCTTTTTGAGGCGCATAAATTGTAATCAACCATTTGCCATACCCTCTATTGTGCAAGGAATTATCCGCCATATGTAGAATTATTATGATAATGAAAAGAAAATTCCTGCAAAATGAATTTATTAAGGTTGCCCAAGACTCTTGCGGAATTTTTGGGGCCGATGCATTAAAAGTTATTACAGATGCCGCCAGGGCAAATGGTATCCAAATAGATCAAATTAATGCGCTTAAATCTAGTATTTGCAAGGCAGCCAGCACAATACCACAGGCTCAGCAGGAGTTGTTGACAAAATATGATATTGTAAATCAAATAGTTGGAGAATCATTAAAAAATCTTACTGATTTTAGCCAGATTAGTAAATGGGTAGATACTTTTAGTTCAACAGTAAGCCAGTTGCAAGGTATCTCTACCGCAGCATCAATTTTAAACATTGATTATGAAAAGATTATACAATATGCAGCTGCAAATAAATTAATTAATCAAAATATTCTTCCAAAATCTTGGGATGATGCAACGGGGCTTGCTTTAGCGCAGCATAATCTTGGTTCCGTCCTAATGTCAGCCGCTACAACTTGGGAATTGATCCCAGGAGGGTCAGATGAATTAGAACGAGAAAACGTTTATAAATTTGTTATTGATTCGTATATACTCTTGGGTGACACTGAGGTCATTAAAAATGTACTAGACATCATTAAAGGAATTGATAAAAGTTTATCCAATTTAAACATATTTACAGCATTAGATTCAGCTGTAAAATTACGCGGTGTTGGTGATCTAATTTTTATTTTAAGCTATTTAGATGCCGTATTTTCTTCTAAAGAAAGCGAGTCTCTTCTTACAGCAATAAATATGATTCTTCGTCCAATTGAAAATTCAACGGCTCTACAAATAAAAACTGAAGGCTTCAAAGTACACGTAGATGAGGCAACGCAATCAGCGGCTGATATAATTCTTAAAAATAGGCAATTTAAAGTACTGTATCAAAATGCGCTTGTCAATGCAACACAATATTTATCCACTAAAGATCAGTACAGTGAAACAATACAATCTAATATTGCGCAATGGGAAGGAACTATTTTTAGGTTGAACTGGGCAAATGAATTTAAAAAAATATTTGATGCCAATGCGCCAACTGTCAAAAAATCATCTACAAATCAGAAAATAATCACTTCTCAAGTTCCGCCACAAAACAACCCGCCGTCGAGTCTTTCCAAATTTATTGACTTATTTAAACAGACTTACACTGATGCAGGCGCACAACAAATATTTCAGGCTAAGGATAAAATTGCTGACATGGATAAAGTTCTTAAGACTTTAGCCCTGCGCTCTGACCTACAAGAGGCTATAAGAGACAGCATGAACTCAGCGCAGGCTGCAGGCATGACACTGCTTCCATCTACTACGTTAAACAAATCTTATCAAGATTTTGAAGATGTAATGATTTCATCAATTGCATCACTCATAACATCAGAAGGAAATCCGCAAGTCAGAGGCATGACTATTGCTCAATATAAACTTTTCTTAGACAACTTGTTCATTACAAATAAAGATCAAACTTTAAATAGATTTTGGAATTCATTAATCAATAATGAAACTTTTAAATTAGATTTTAGTCTTCCTAAAGACCTGCCGTTCACGCCAGAAAAACAAAAGATTGAAACTCAAGAAGCAACAGAAATCGCTGAATTTGAAAAAATATTTTCTTCATATAACATGCAATATAACTTCTTTGTAAAAGAGCGATCTAATTTTGAAGAGCTAATGAATGATGTGAAGCCATCCGCTAAAAACAACAACTATTTTTCTGACACTGACATCACCTATGTTGGCCAACTTGAAGATTTATTGGATGAAATGCTGAAACAGTCTGCGATAGTTGTAGATGAATTCCAATCTGCCCTTAAAAAGGCAGTTTCAACCAACAAATCTGTCAATCTACCGTCTGCCACCAAGAAAATATATGTATCTTCGCTGGCCATTAAAATTATCAAGATGATGAGGCAATTGGAGGAATGTATAAAAGAGTATATTGTATTAGTGCCTGATGTAAAAATTAAAGGTTTTGAGGCAAAATATCAAATGTACAAATCATATGCCCTATATCTTGAAGAACTAAATCCTTATCTTGCAAATCCTATGGGCGTTGCAATTGCAAATGCTGGCAATATGATTATCAGAACACTTCAAGATTTTCAACAAAATTTGACCGATAATTTATTTTTTAAAACATATCTGTCAGTATTGGAAAAAATTGATGGAATGAATATTATTAATGATTTAATTGTAAAGTATGGTAATTCTAAAGACAATACTAGCCAAATAAGAAGTGATTTAAGCAATTTTATAAATACTACTCAATATAAGATACAAACTTTGATCACAGATAAAAATCGAGAAATTGCGCAGATGGCCAAAAAGACAGGACTTATTAAGAGATAATTAAATTATGCCCACAGACAACCCTATTCCAGAATCAGATATTCAGCAGCTTCAAGATTTTGTAGCTCAAAATGTAAGCGATAATGATAAAGCCATTATAGATAAAATTTCGTCTATGCAGAATGAGATAAATATGGATGAGATTGTTTCAAAATACAAAAATGCCGAAGCATCAAACGACGCTAACGTTATGAGGCTTTTAAATGTAGAAAATTCTAAAAAAAGAGCCGAGATAGACGATCTTATTTCAAGACTTAGTCCCGGTGTAAGAAATTTATTTAAATTATCTATTATTGATTTTAAAAAAGAAGTTAAAGAAAAACTTCCTAACATGAATATTCCGAGTGCTCTTCTATGACAAAAAAAGAACTGATAAAAATAGCAAATGATTTAGATAAAAAAGGCAGTTACCGCGTTGCTGAGTATTATGACAATGTTTTAAGGCTTGCTCAGCAAAACCTTGGCTCAATTGAAAATGCATATGCATATGGTACAGAGGCTCTCTCCACAACAAATGCTGTATCTCTTTCAAAGTACAATACCATAAATGCCACTTTAGGCCTTCCTTTTTCCTTCCCAAACAGCACATCTGAATTAAATCTCATGCCCGAGCCGTCCGCGCCTAGTCAATTTCAAATTTCTATGGCCGAGATCAATACTAATTTTTCTACTCCTAGTGGTGTAACAGGCTCTAATGGTCTGCCCGACAACAATGGTATAAATTATGATGCACCTTGCTTTTTGTTAGGATATAAGTATCTGCCAAAATATCAATATTGGTTGGCGCAGCAACAGCAGACATATGCTGCATACTTGACCAACAACAATAATCCAGGCGAAAAAGTGTCTCCTGGTGACGCGGCAACTATGGTTGAAAACATTATGCCTTGGTTTCAATGCATGACGACTAATTATTTGCCATGCACCTCATCTAACTGCAACAATAATACGCCGCCATGTGCCTTATGGAACTGCGCATCTCGTCCGTTTGCCACAGCAACCTGTAGCAGTGAAATCCCTGGATTTTGCGACCTGATCTCAGGAATCCAACCATTAAAAGGAGTATTGGCAGGCGATCACGTTTTTCAATGCATCACAGGCTTTGTGATACCGGACCCATTAAGTGGAGTTTTGGGCTCTTTAGTGACATTTGATCATGATCTTCCTTCTGGAGTTATTGTTACCAATCCCCAAATTTTAACTGCAGGAGAATCCTATACTGGCGGAGGTTTGCAAATGACTCTGAGTGCCGGTGCCAATGTGCCAGACCTTATTAATCCAGGTGACGAATTCACAATTACAGTCACATATCCTACACAGACAAATCAAGACATTACAAATGAATGTTGCACCGACTCACCTCCAGCGACCTGGGATGCATTTGATTCCTCTAAATGCGATAGTTCTAGTATTTCAAACAGCCAATTTCTCACACGATTAACCAGGCTTTATAATGAATTAATGACTTCTACGGCAACAACTATGGATCAATGGACAGCATTTGGAAATGTTATGTATCAAATATCTTATATTTCAGGAATACTAAATGCACAAGACCAAATGCTAAAAGCAATATCCACTGCGCAAGGGTCTGGAAAGCTTGATAATCAAAATAGTTTTAATGTACAGAATCAAGGGTCACAGCAAGGTGCTGGTGCATGTCAGGAATCTTTGCCATACATTTTAAAAATGTACAGTAATTTTCTATGCCTGAATTATTCCACATCTAACTCAGGAGATACCCCAGCCCAACGGTTGGCAAACTGTGGCAAACCATCAAGCGGTGTGCCAGGATATGTGATAAGCGCATGGGAGCAAGTCTCTTCATGCTCAAGAGACCAATCTCAGTGTGATGTATCACAAGGTCCATGGTCATTTGATTCAAATAAGCCACCTCAACAAAATGGATTTGATTTTGCGGACTTTACAATGCCCACATCTTTAGGAAATAGTAAGAGTAGCTTCAATCCTTAAAAAATTGTACAACAATAATATATGCGATTGCCTTTACCCGTGCAGGATGATTCCTGTGCTAAAGAGTGCCCATTTTATGTAGAGGGAACAGATAATGTTTTTGGTTGTCTGCTTAAAACAATTGTACCTAAAAATTATTGGGACAAAATATCCAGTACTAATCTTTCAGAAGATTTTGATGCAGAGTTTGAAACGGATTGTGGCGGGAACTTTGATTCTTGTTGTTTTGCAAATGAAATATGGACGGGCGCAATAGAAAATAATATGAATAATATCGATGATACTGAGGTTAAAATTACAATACATAAAGTTAATAATCCTTACCAAATTAAATGTGATGTTTTGGTGTATCCTACCAACAATCTTTTGGAGATTAAAGACGCAGCACTCAATAGGCTGAGCAGAAATCGTGTGCAGCAAGAATGTGACCAATTTATTAAGAACAATACAGTAAAAATGGGTCATGTGTATGTTACATCTAATGGCAACGCGCAAATTGCCGCTAAAAAAATATATCATGCTGTCGTCGCAGGTGAATCATTATTGGTGAATGATGGAGATCTATCAAACTCTGTAAGGAAGGCTTTAATATTAGCAGACAATGATGAGGCAGAAATAGTAGCAATATTGCCGCCAGATGTGGGTAAAATCGACAGTGTCACTAATAAGGGGGAATATTGCTCATATGAATCTACAGCAAGCGCCCAACTTAACACCCTTTCTCAATATCTCACAAGTATCGGCGTAGAAAGTATTAAGCATATTTTAATTTTGACAGAAAGTGAGCTGGCCTACAATATTTATGTGGATCAGTTTTCTAGGACTTTTGGAGATTAACTGCCTGCTCAACTAAATCTTTATATTCCTGGTCAATATACCTTTCCAAATATTCTGAAATATCATTATCAAATCCATATGGAAGATGGTCTTTCATATGATCTTTCATTTCTTCTTGTTGAATTTCATCATTATATTCTCGCTCTTCTTCCTCATGATTCTCTAGCGCTGCCCTATAAGATTCATCATCTTCATAATCATCTGGATCTGGTTCAGGTAAAGAAGTCCAATTGTCATAGTTAAGCCATTCGTCCCATAGTTTGTCGTTATTTTTATATCTTATCTCATTTAATTTATTAACGTTGCTTTGTTCATTCCAAATTTCAGGTGACATTTTTTCTTGATTGGCAGATATGTATTTCACCAATATATCTTTGTCAAAAATCACAGCAAATCTAGCAAGTGTTTCTGCAGGCTCGTACATTTTTCCGTAATATCTATCTGTATCACGCCGATAATACCTGTTTTCATGTGTGTAGAGTCTAATAATTTTTTCATAAAATGGAATTATATTTTTAGTATGATCAAAAGGAACACCATAATCGTCTTTCCCATTTTTTAGTTTTTTTAAAATTAACTCTAGTTCATTGTCTAGATCATCTGAATAATCTAATTCATCAAGTTGATCATCAATATATGAACTATGATATGCCCATTTAATATTAGACATTGTGGAAATCCATTCACTAATTAATTTTTTGATCTCATCATTCGGTTCTGAGTTGGAATTGGCCATGATTTGTCTTACAGTATTCATTTCACCATTTAACTCTATAGTTGCCAGAGGATTATTATTCTGATCTCGCAACGAGAATATAGTGCTGCGACCATTACTGACTGCACTAAAATATGATCCAACACAATGATTCATTCTGTCACCTTCTACCAATAGATCATTTTCTGTGTTAACTTTTTGAACAGTGTATCCAGAAGGCTCTTTAAATCTATAAACGACATTCTCAGGTTTAATTGGTCCATATATTTTTCCTGAACCTTTATTGGCCATTACCTCATGCCACTCATCACTTAATTCTCGAATTTGTTCAAAATTATAGTTAAAAATATTAAAAGAAGGATTGTCATTCATCTGTGTTTCATAAAAGTCTAGCATATGATAAACACCTTCGTTGCTCGGATGCAATATAGCATACATTACAGCACTTTCGGTTTTGTTAATCTTTGATTCTCTATATTTTTTTAACATCTGAACCACATACCATTTAGTGAATGTGTCAGAATTTTTAGTTAGCTGTGGAAGATACGCTCCAAAACCCTGTTTAATCATTTTTTCTGCTACCTGTAGTTCTTCATTAGGATTTTTTACAGGAATTTTTTTCAAATCTTCAATAGATGTATTCGGATTTTTATTCAATGCTGATAAATATACTTTTATATGGCTTTGATCTTGAATGGAATTTATAAATTCCAGCACATCATCTCCTACGCCAATAGATTTCAAATGCTCATCGCGACTTTTTGCCAATATCCATCTAGAAAATCTGTACCACATTTTATTTTTATTTTTTCAGTCTTTCTTTACAATCTTTGCACATCCAAAATGTGATGTATTTAGGTTTGTTTGGGTCAGTGAAATCAAACATTGGCCTATGATGTTTGCATACAGGTTTTTCACAAACATCACATTTTGCTCTGCCCCATTTCCTGATGGCATATCCGCAAATATGACATGTCGGGTCCTCGTCTGATTCTAAAAATATATTATTTATCATTTTTTGGTTTTAGTGAGTTTGATTTGCCAGGCACCATTCCATCATTGAGTTCATTTAATATGTTGCTGTTTTCGGAAAGCTCTTTTTTCACAGTCATCATTTCTTCTTTGCTGATTAGATTATTTTCAATATATTTTTTATCATCTGGCAATTTATCATAATAGGACATAGCGTCCATAATATTTTGAGCAACTTTAAACAAACATTTACATTTTGAACATTTTAATATAGCATAAACTTCAAATTCATTTCTAGGGCACCATCCTAAAAACGAAGATTTTTTGAAAATAGTTTTGCAATTTGTATTGCAGCACACTTTTGGTAAACCGTAAATAGAGGCTGATTGCATATTAATATATAATTATTGATTATATGCAAAAGATCCTAAACAATAAATGGTTTTTTAATATTACAAAAATTATAGGAATTTTATTATGCATTATTTTGCTTCAATTTCATAATATTTGGACAAATTTTTATATAATTCTATTTGCAGTATTTGTATTGATTAGTCATAATCCATATACGATAAAGGCTCTTTCAGGACCAGGCAACACTAAAAAAAATTGGATAAATTATATTGCTCAAAGCCCAGGATTTATTGCATTTTTCACAACTCTTTTGAATTTATTTAAAGTCAATCAGGACATTATTGGTGATTTTAAGCAAGCAATTATTATGGGCATATTGATACACCTTGCTACCATGACTGCAAATAAAAATGACAACGTAAAATAAAATAAAACAAAATAATGTCAACACCAATCAGCGATCTTAGACAACCATCTCAGCGGCAGCTACGTGTGCGCGTTAGGTTGGGTGCATTAAATATTGTTCAATACCAGGATCGCCTTACAACGACATCTCAGGGAACTCAGGCCCAAGGATTAACGAATATAAACACTAATCCAAACGCCAATGCTTTAAATATTAATTCTCCTTCCAGAATACAAAGCTATGGCAATGGTTTTATTTTACCTCCCAATCCAGATATAAACGCACCCTATAACACATTTCTATATGGAACTTTAAATAATCAATCCATTTTTAACCTATTGGCACCGCCATCAGATTCTACCTTTACAGCCTTTCCTTTTGCGTCTACATATGGCAGCTTACTTAAAAATCCAAGTTCGCAGCTGTCTTTTACTGGCTCCGATACAAGCAACACAAGCAATATTGACTCAGCGCCATATGTGCCGTGCAACTCCAGCGCACAGTCTATTACGACACCTAAATTAACCACATATAACATGTGGGCGATTGCAAGCAGCGGGTCAATAAATACTCAGGTAAGCTATCAAAGGGGCAATAATATCTCATATCCTGCTTTTTGGAACTATGGTCAAGCCACTCAAACTTTAGATACAAACAATCAAGCATCTATTTTAGTTGATTCAACAAATAATAATTTTTTGTCTTTAAGACGAATGTTCAATTTAAGACAAGACTGCCTGTATGATAGCAACGCCACAATTATATATCCACCTTCTTCCGGTATAGCCCCAACTCTATATAACCAAAGAAACGGTGTGTCTATCATAAATCCGAGAGAAAATTGTGGTTTTATGATTACGTTTAACGTTTTGCAATTTTTAGGCTCTAGTACACAAACAAATAATCTGCAAGGTGTTACAATTAAATTTGGAAACATAGATTTATATACCCAGGCGTCTACGTCATCAAATGTTATTGAATATTACGAACTCACTTTGTCAAATTCTTCAAATCCAGTATTAAGGTTTTATGATCCCGTTGCGCAATCTTTCAACAATATTATTATTCAGGGCCCGCCACTTGGAATTGGCATCAATAAAATCTACGTGCATTTTTTTGGAAATATTCTTGCCGTCGGTTTTAGCGAAAATACATACACTTGGAATGCTATAAGTCCGATTCAGCCAACAGAAAATGAAAACTTTAATCAATTGTATCATCTTATACCAGGAGGTCGCTTCGACGCACAAGATGATTCTGGAATTCAAATAGATTTTAATAACGTTCAGACTACTTTTAAATATTCTGGAATTGCTTTTAAAAACATTATTGCTGGTATAAACTCTCAAAATACCTATAATTTTTTTGATTCAAATAATTATGCCGATCAATATAAAATTTCAGTTTCACATCAAAGTTCTGTGAGTACAACATTTTTAAAGCAAATTTCACAAACTACAAGACTTAATGACTATTTTCATGCAAAGGCTTGTAGGCTATATGAAAGAATTAACAACACACCACAATACATTAAAAAAATCAATTCAATTTACGGATTTTCAACTGAAATATTGTCTCCTACTGTTTTAAACAATTTCGCCAATGTAAGTTTTGCAAGAGACTGGCGGCTACAAGATCCATATGCTTCAGACTTCAACAACAGCAATCCCTGGGAAATAAAAGCCACAATTACTGATCCTAATTATGATCCCATTAATTCTGGAGATGGAAGTTTGTCTGCGAATATGCAGTTGAATATTGTTTTTGATTCTCCAGTCTATAGTCCTGTTTTTGTGTCGCTAGACACTTCAAACATGCCTACAAATGATATTTCACTCTCTACAAGCACCTCACTCTCAGCGAGCCAGACCAACTATCTTTCTGCTCTTCAAGATACTAATCTTAATGATTTGCTGATCATCAACAGTGCCTCATACGAGGCTTCACTGGTCAATCCTGTATTTTATTTTAAATGGGGTAATATCACAGACTTAATTGAAAGTTCTCCAATCAATATACAACACACCGTCAATACAACAACGGGCATGGGGTCTAGCAGTACCACACTTACAATTAATAATTTAACATTTTCTACTAGAGGCACGAATATTCTAAATTACATTGAAAATAATTTAACAGTTATAGAAATATCGGCAGGATTTTCAGGTGATCCGTTAACTAATAATGTATTTTTTGAAGGCGTAATTACATCTGTAAATACAACAGTTTCTCCTGTTGACTCTAAAACAACCCTTCAATGCTCTGACTGGCTAAACTATGTGATGAACGGTACTCTTGTAGGAACACAGATTGCACTTCAGGGCATCACAATTAGAAATGCAATAGATACTGGAATTAAACTCGCCGCTCTACAAAATTTTACATCATATCTAAACTCTAGTCAACAAAATCTTCCAACAACCACATCAGGTCTGGACGCCACCACGCCAAATGGCAATGCCGATATCAGTTTAATCAATGCTTTAAATTTTATTATTGGAAACACAACAATGTCGGCAAATGACTCATTGGCTAAGACCATCAATGTAACAGATAATGTTACCACAATACTTTCACATACGCTTTCATTTATCGTAAATGACTTATCTATTCCAATTTTATATCAAAATTTAAGAAATGAACTTGTTCAAGGAAGCCAAGTTACAAATGCCAACGGGTCTGCTCCTCGCAGCGCCGTAGTGATTGAAAATAGATATTTATTGAACTCTAATGCAACCCGCACGATTGATATTTTTAAGTTTTTGGTATCGCCTGGAAGTATTCAGCAGGGCGGAAGCATCACTAATCTTGAAGAGGGTTCTTTAATATCAAATAATATAACAGATTTTACATATTCTTCAGTTGATTCACAGTTTCATGGCATTATAAATTCGCCATTAGTGAGGCAATCCACGCCACAAAATCTTTATGAAGGCGTATATCTTTTTGCCCAGGGTCTTGGAAATGTGCCGCTGTATGAAGTTAGGTCTAGCGATTCTTATTATTCAACAAATATGTCAACAAACGCTTCTGATGCATGGCTCTACTCTACGGCCTTAAATCGTGCTATATCTGATGATTCAAGTGGCAATGCAAATATTAATGTTTTAGATGAAATTGACCGAACAGATTACAATAATGAAACAGCGATTGTTACAGCCTGGGACCCCGGCAACAGATTTTCTTTAGGATATGTGGGTTTTAGAAAAAGATTATATGATCAGCAAAATACAGCAATACAAACTGCGCAAGATTTACAAATTCGAGGTGATATATATGCTCAATATATTAGAAAGGTTGTACAAAATATATCATTTAATGCTTTAGTAACAAGGCCACTGCAACATTATAACAATTTTTACATACAGGGGCTTCAAAGCACAACAATACCTGGTCCACAATCACTATATGATACATCTTATACTCAAGACCCATTCCAGGCTGTAGACAATTATTTTACACGCACAGAATATAGTAATTTTTTATATAGTTCGGTTTCATACACTATAAATAAGCAAAATAATACAATTATAGCATCTGTCATTGGCCAAACAGTGCCTATTATAGGACCAATTGTGAGCGCGGCAGTTTCTTCGCCCATATCATCCGAATAACAGGTGCTAGAGAGCATTTGATTGAATTATCTATGTAATGAGTGATCAAATCAATGAGCAAATTAGCATAATACAAAAGCAGCTTCAGGCTATAAATCAAGCCCAAATTAATTCTGCGAACAATATTAAATCACTTACAACTCAAATCAGCAACTCAATATCATATGATGATATTCCAATCGGTTCAAATCTTGCAAAAGATTTTAAACTTTATTTTGGCGATCTAGATATAATTGAAAAAAATCAAAATCAATTCATATTTGGAAATAGCATTTGGGGTCAATCAAGAATTGGAGGCAACAGTACTTCATAATGGGTAAAACACCAAATTTTCTGCTTGACTATTTAGATCCATATCAATTTACAAACCAAGACGTAAACATGGATCAACGTCGATTTACTACAATCGACAACAACATGTATGCGCTTTTCCAAATTTTTGGAAATGGAATTATTGTAACTGACCCAACACAATTTCCACTTTATGTGGAGGTGCAGCAAAATGCAGCAGCGACACAATATATAATTGTTTCTGCCGGGCAAGCTTTTGTTAACAACTTGTCTATTAACTATCAGAGCCCCGTACAAATTTCATTGCCATCTCAAAATAACGCAACAACCCCACAAACATACTATCTGTATCTAAAGAGCAATTCTACGACAGCCAGCACTCAAACAGGTAATTTTATTTTCTCGTCTACACAACTCACCTCTAGCAATAACTATATAGGTTTAGGGGCTGTAGTTGTTGATTATGTAAACGGAGTTACCACATTTTATGATACATCGGCATATGGTCGTCAAATTATCAGCGTTAAAAAATTATATTTAAGCTTTATCAACAACCACTACCACACTGGTGGATTAGGTTCACCTAAAAAAATAGATCTTCAGAATGAAACCACAGGGTACATTTCTGATGCCAACGTTATAAATATAGATGCCTCTAAAATTAGAGGAGGTCAGTTATCTAAGTATGTTACGCCACAATTTGACCATAACTATGTATTAAATTCTGGAAACCTTTCTCACTCACAAATTGATTCTGGGCTTTTAACTTTTAGAGATCATTTAAATTTAGAAATTGTGAGTGCCGTAAACAATAATAAAATTACAGCAAATGTTATTCGAACAACATCAGAAGTTTGGACTCCACCATCATTTCCGTCTGGTTCTATAGCCACTATTGATAAAGGGTGCAACAACATTTTTATATATGTTCCGGGCATCACCACTGATTTTTTGGCGGTGGGTGTTACTGGCGCTACCTCCATAACAGGCTCCATCAGCTACAATCAATATATATCTTACACAACTGGTGCTACAGGACCAGGTTATTCAATAACGCCGCTATCAAACCAAGCCAATATTGATAGAGTCAACAACGTGGCAACTTTAGAAAATCCAATCATCACAGGAAGTGCTCAAAAGGTTTTAACTTTGCAGCCTTTTATACCTTCTCAAAGGATGAATTCAAGAGGTGTGTATGGTTATTTCTATGGATTTGTCCCAGGGATTTCAAAAAACACAACCGTGGGCGATGCTCATTTAATACATTATCTTTTAGGCAATACAGGTCCGACAGGCGCACCAATTGAAGCGTTTTCACAATACAAACTCACAAATCCAGAAAGATTTAATTCAATGAATACGCTGGGGGATTATGGCGTTCAATCGTCATGCCTACTTACTTGTCTAACTGATTTCTATCCTTTATTTGTTTATAACTACAACAATTATAATTATTATTTAATCTCAACAGGCTCTACAGGTCCAAGGGCACTTTATTCATATCAAAACGGATATTTTGATAGTCTGACACCACAATCAATCTTTAACACAACTCCATTTACGGGGCCTTTTACAGGTGCATCAGCATTTTATTGTGAATCATACTCTGGCCCATACTCTATACTTTTTGCCAACCAACAATGTTTTGTAAATTTAAATGGCAGCCCCTACTCTTTTTATGCTGGTATTGGTGGAAGGTTTTCAAAATACAATGGCATTCTAAGCTTGGCTTCATTTACATCTACATCCATATATCTTTATGAAATTGGCGCATCTTCAGTTGTTAATACTGTATATGTAAATTCAGGTCAAAGTATCACCAAGGCCGCAATATCATTTTATTCATCGCCTTCAAATTATCGAGTCTATTATATTGATACAGGCAGATTGTATCTTTCTACACAGTCAGGCACAACTCAGCTTGGATATTTTGGGTCAGTCACAGACATACAGATCAAATACGGAACAATTTATATACTTGTTAATAACGCAAATACATCATCTTATCTTTATTACGCTTATGATAATGGATTTCCAGCAACTTTTAACCAAATAGTTTTGGCGACGAACAATCCTTCATCAGCCACAATGGATATTTTTCAACAAACCTCTCTAGATCCAATATATATTGGAACTGTTAGCTCTGGAAAATACCAAGTTTTTAATACGACTGGACAGCAAATATTTCAGTATCAACAAAATACAACTGGCTCCTCCGGACCCACAGTGTCTTCCATGTTTTATTCTTTTGATTTAGGTGATGCAACTATTGACATGAAATACCCATTCACAATCGGAGGAACTGGTTCTATTGGCCCAACAGGCACTATAATTTTCCCATAAAATGCCATATTTTACTTCTAACTATAAAATCAATGCAATGCTTGGGGGAGATCCATGGTATCCTGATGTTGACCAAAGGAATATGCAGATAGTAGAAAATTTAATGCAATCTGCTGAATACTTTACACAAAACGGAATTCTAAATTTAAATGCCTGCGGAATTTTATCGTCTGCCACAGGTTCATTGAAACAATCACTGTATAATGCGGCATTTGATTATTATAATGATATTTTTTTTAATGCTGAAAACTATGACCTTCATTATATTTCCAACGAAGATGTTGTTGTAGATTTAGTTGCCAAAACAAATATTAATATTGCCAACATATTTTCACAAAATATAAATGGAGCACCAATTCTTCCTGGATACAATATATTTTTAACATCTCAATCTCTATCGACGCAAAATGGCGTATACCAAGTGTCTTTGTCTGGCGCTTCATTGTTGCCTAACCAGCCTAAAAAAGTTTTTGTGAATGCAAATGACCCTATTTATCAATATTCTATATTTTTATTTAACATCACTAATTATAGTTCTGTCAACACATATGATTGTTTAATAGTGGTAGACGGTTTAATAGCGATACAAAATAGTCGAGCCATAACTAGCCCAAAAACTTGCTATCTGAGGCCCTCTACAGGATCAAATATTTTAACGGCATATTCGCCAACAAACTACTATGGGTCAGGAACACCGATACTGTTTTTAACAAATATTTTAAACGACACTGCCGTGCAGCTCGCAAATTACACGACTTCTGGGTCATCATTTTCCAATTATGCTTACATTCAAAACTTTAGTGTCGTCGGATCAGGAAGTTATCTAACAAATTTTAATTCACAAACCTACAATCAGCAAGCAAGCTACAAACCTTTACATATTCACGCCAATCAAAGCAGCAAACAGCCATTTACAAACTTTATAAAATTAATTTTAAAACCTCAAGGTAATTTTTCTAATTCTTGCGCGGTATATGATACTTATGGAAATGTCTACACTTTTTCATACGGCAATCAAAAAATTGAATCTATATATTTAAATGAGCAAAATATCAGCACAAAATATGTGCAATATAATAATTCAACAAGAACATTTAATTTTGCTTTTCCTGTGGCATACACAGATGATATTTATTGTATAGTTTCACAAAATATAATACAAACATTATCACCGTTATCCTCTATTAATAATGGCGCTGCGTCTTTCACATTATATGGAAGTGGCAATTCCACGCCTTATACTTGGACTAATACTACTTACGACAATTACAACTTTTATATTAATGGCTCTACAATATCTCAGCAATCTTTTAGTGTTAGTCCATCTGCAGGCACTGTCTCTATTGTTCAGCCCAATGTTTCTAATTTGCCGTATGATCCAAATATTTTTTCAGGATCAATATTGGAATTATCATCAAGTACGAATGATCAATCTTCATTTTTTGGCAAAACAGACAAAATACAATCTTTAAATCCTGGAAAAATAACTGGAATTATTTCAAATTATCGAGCAAAACACAATCAATTTGATACTCAGGTTTCAAATGTTGGTTATTCTTTGGTTCCTTTTAGATATATTGGCAATAATACCCATCAGATTCCTTATTATAATGGCAATTATTTTAATAGCATTCAGCCAATTGACTCAATACAAGATGCTTTTTTTACGGCTAATTTTGCTGTTATAAATATTAGTGGATTTGTTTTTATATTGCTTAATCAGCAATTATTTCCAATTTTAGAAAAGTACTCTGACCAGGGATATATTGCAAATATCATTAAGCCTATAAAAAATACTCAAGATAGTTTTATAGTTTTATTTACCAATACTATTTCTAACCAATACGCCATCAGCATAGTCAATCTAGACGCGGACACATTTAATACATATCAATTCATATTTGGATCAACTATCAATGATATAAATTCTTATTTTGACGGCGTCAATACTAATATATTTTTAGCAACATCTTCCGGAACGTACACGGCAAATTTTTCAAATTTAAACCCTGTATTTAATAAACTATACTACACATTTAGCTATTCTGGCAGTAATTTATATTCATTTAACAGTCATCAAGTTAATAAAATTACAATTAGTGATTCTATTATTACTGGATCAAATGTAGCATATGAAGGTTATATTTTAATTAATAACTATCCTTACTCTGGATCACAGATTATAGGAACTATAAATAGTCAAAATATAATTTACACAGGATCTAATTTGAGTGTGTTTGACATAGGGACAACCAATGGCATCAGCAATAGTGGCGTCGTTATAGGTGATAACAATAATATGTACGTAAGCACCTCTCCAGTGTTTTACAGCGGCTCTGTATTGTTTCCATTTACATATGGAGCAAATATACAAGTTGGAAATAATGCCGTTTCATGTTATACTTCAACCATATCTTCTGTCAATAGTTTCTCAGGTGCATCTATATATAATTTAGATGCTTCCTCGGTCTCAGCCGGACAATATATACTTGTAAGGCAACAGCCAAACAGCACACAGAATGGTGTATATTTGGTAAACTCTGTGTCTGGATCTATTTTCTATGCAACGCAACAAAACATCAGCAATGCCGCCATAGGTAATTATGTGCTGGTCAATAGCGGATCTAGGCATGCCAATAGTTATTGGGAAATTAGTCCTACATCATATTTGCCAACCAATAATTTAGTGTTTAGATTAAGAAGCACAAATATAGCCTCTGGATTTGGATCTGTTAAAAAATTATTTACTGACTTAAATAATGCAATATACCTTTCAAGTACAGGCTCTATTACTTCAATTTATGATTCTACCAATATTAACTTTGATGTTTACAAACATCAATTCAGCACAACATCTACAGTAAGTCAAATATTTGGATCATCCAGCGCAGATAATTTAATTGTAAGCGCCAAATCCATTCTGAGTGAAAATTTTACAGGGCCACGCCAAGGTTACTATTCGTTCATTGATTATACTTACCCACTTATTCAAGGTGGCACTATTTATATAAAAAACAGCAGCGCTAACTGGATTCTCAATCAATTAATACAAATAAATTATAATAAAAATAATGTTATTGCCTGTATCAACACAATATCAGGAAGCAATTATACTGCCAATGTAGTTAGCACTAACACAGTGAGCCTTGGACAGTCATACATAGGAACTAATAATCTTACATTTAATAATCTGGTTCAAAATAATAATTTTCAACAAAATTGGTTTTCTCAAATTTATGGAGTAAGTTCTGGAAGTTATCTTGTGCCATTAAGTAGCGCCCAATATTCAGGAAGTATATTAACGAACTCCATTACAATTACTGATTCAAATTATTTTAACTCTCCAGTATATGGTAAGTTAATTATAAATAAAAACCTACAGATTGATTCTTCAAATAATTATATCCAAAATGACAATAGTCTAGTTGTATCATATAACAACAGTGTTGTTTCAGAATTTAACCAAACTACAGATTCTAATTATATTTTAGACCATAATACTGGATATAAAACTCTCATGCAGAAAACAGCGATCTTAATAGATCCTAATAATTCTTCTGTCTCAGACAATGTTGTGAATTATGACGGCGTTATTAGCACCTTGACAGGTTCTTTATTTGCTCAGATATCATCTTCGTCGGTGTCATCTTTGCCTATACCTGCAAATTCTGTAGTTTATGAAACACAAACAAATCAATCTAACTCAATTGAAAATCGTATATTTGGCAATAACCAATTTTCATCACAGACTATTTCAAATAGTGTACTGCTCAACAATAATCTTTTAAATGCGATAAATAACTACAGCAATGCTGTTTCAGCGTCATATGAAGATATAGTAGTAGATTCAGCCATCTCAAGTACATATGAGGCTCTTTTAAGTGATTTTAGCACAGGATTAAGCAACTACACATATGATTCATGGCTAGGAACCTCAGATGAAAGTGTTCATGCAGTATTTAATTTAAACTCCAAAACTTATGCAGTAATACAAGGCAAAATTGTGACTGTTGGATCTCCTTCTATTGTCGTAGCAAAATTCAATTTTAATTTTTGTTATTGTGCAACCACTAATGGTTCGTACTTAATTATCTGCACAGACAAGGGTCTATATGTTTTTGATTATAATTTTAATCTGTTATTTAAAACTTTGCTAGATCATAAAATTAAAACAGGATTATTCATATCTCCAACACAAATATTTGTTGGTGTTGAAAATAATCTTTGCTATGTCAATCTTGCAACGTACACCACGGACTACATGGCTTTGCCTGTAAGCAGCATCAACGCCATTGCAGTCATAGCAAACAGCACTGAGAATTTATACCTTATAGGAACAGACGCCGGTCTATTTTGTGCCACCCTTAACGCATCTACATCAGGTCAACAGCTCATTACAGGCAATGGCATAGTAGGCGTGAAATTTATAACTCTTTCAAGTGAGAGCCGTCTTATTTCGCCAGCAGTAAATCAAAACAACATACTTGGAGTATATGGAACTCTCAACGCGATCATGCCATCTGAGACATTATCAGACTCTACTGGTCAGCCAAATATATTGGATATTGTTGTTTTAAATAATGCTGTTTTTCTTGCAACTGAAAATGGAATTGATTTATATGAAAACCTGTATTCTATCGATATGCAGAATTCATCCAATAATTATCAAAATTTTAATATAACGTCGAACAAACTACAGGGTTTTGCTGTGAACAAGTTTATTAAATTTTATGATTCTGGATCTAAAATTTCAGCTTATTTTGTTTCTACATTTGATGGATTATATTATTCTTTTGATGGATTAAATACTTTTATAAAATCTTCTTTAAATTATCCAACTTTTTCAGCTCTCGCAACAGGATCGAGTTGGTTTATCGCATCAACTACAGGTCTGTACTCGACAAATAATTATGGGAACACTTATTCTGGCTCGCTAGTCGCCCGAGGCGCGATACTTAATACAAATCAAAATATAGATATTATTTTTAATGTAAATAACGATTATATTTTAAACTCTGTAAACATACCTATATTTGCATCATCTGGATCTTATAATTTAAATCTCTCAATATCTTCAGCGCACTATATTACGGGAGAACCTGTGACCGGGCTTGCAACGGCCTCATTTATTACAGGAAGTTTATTGAATGGTTTTTATGTGCTTCCATTTATTTTAAACACACCTGTCGTTTTAAAAAATACATTAACATATAATCTCACGATAAATTCTACAGTCGCCACAGGCAATATCTATCTTAGTGATCAAAACTATGCATCTCTTGGTTTCAATATTTTAAACTGCAGATCAACAGGAAGTCCGCTCGGTACGTTGCCTGCAATTAAATTGTGTCAAAATTCCATAAATACCAGCAATTATATAAATCAATCGCTACCTTCTAGCAGATTTATAAACTATAGCAATATTGTCATTGATACAGGCAACAATATTTATTCATATCCCAGCGCAGAGATTAATTTTATTATTGACAACAGCAACAGCTTTTTGAATTTATTTGGCGGAATTTCTAATATAAACTCTTTTATATCTACAATACAATCACAATTTATAACAAAAATTGGAAATTATTGTTATTTTAACACTATATTCACGGATGACTATTTAACTGGTTTTTCTAATCTAAGCACGGGCTCAGCACCATTGGCAACCACGGGCTCTGCATTATCTAGGATAGTGGATGCTATTTGTATGACTTCTGTGCGAAATGGTTCAAATTTTTATGCCCCATCTACCATATCCACTGGTAGTTTCGCAAGCTATGTTTCTGGCTCCAATGCCCTAGGGGCGTCCTCGTTTGTATTTAAAAATATTTTAAATACAAATCAATATTATCCAAATCTTAATCTTCAGTACAATTATAACACATCATTAATAAATGGTACTTCTTACAATATCACCCAAAATGGTTTTACAGGATCAATAGCGGGATCTACTTATGTCTTTGTTGACAACATATATGCTAATCCATCAGACTATACTTTAAATACACAATTTGTCTATACTGGTGCATCTATAGTTAATAAGAATTTGTCAAATGTAACTATATATACCTCAACAGGTTCGCCCACACTTTCAAATATTTCAAATTTGCCATCTTTTGGGTCTTATTTTTCAAAACCGTGGTCTCAATGGATTGCCTCTACTCAGTCTAAGATTGTTGTTGTACTGAGCGATAACATTGATAATGATTCTGTTGAAAATCTTTCAGATTATGTATCACTTTTTTCAAACACCAACACACTGGTCATACTTTGCAGCAGTTCTATTGAAAGTGGCACTTTATATAATTATCTATCAGAGAACGTAATAAGTGTTCCTAAATTATCTTCAGAGTCAGTATCATCATATATTTTGAGAGTAAATACATTCATAAATAATATGACGCACAGAGTTTTTGGGGGCTCGTTTGATCTGATAATCGAAAATACAGTTACAAATATTACAATTAATTTTAATAATCTAAATGTTTTTGGTATTATGAGGGATTTAGAAACAAATAATATTATTAAGAATATAACTTTTAGTTCAGGTATACCTGTTTCTACAATAGACACCAATCAACAAAAAAGAATCACCATATTTTTCTCGGGTACTGGGTCAATAACTGGAGTATATGAAACATACGTTTATCCATCACAATTTTTATATTCTAGAACTTTAGCATCTGGCAGTTCTTATAATAATGAAATTATTTTTGGAAATGTCACCAAGGCTCTTGGAAATTCAAGTTCCAATTTCTATCCGGTTTCTGGCAGCAATACTATACATCAAATTTCGAGCGGCTGGAGTACAAGTCCACACGGAACTCCATTTTGGACTAAAGATGGTGCAGGCATGCTTGCTATATCTGGATCAAATGTGTCGTTTTCAGGCTCTGCCACTGAAATACCTTCCAACATTGCTGGTTACAGAAAATTTTATGTGGGAGGTCCATCAATTTACACTAGACTTCCTATAAACGCCAGTTCTTCTCTCAGCACAGGAAGTTCATGGTATGATTGGTATAACAATGTAATATTCGCAACAGTTACTGGCTCTGGATTTTACATAAATACTAATTTAAACAGTCTGTTGACATTTAGATATCCATATAACGACACTAGTTCTTCTCAAAACTCTCTAGTGCCATGGGATTCTTTAATAAATTATGCAAGAACAGGAAGATCATTAATATTCGATAGCACCAAACAATTTAAGATATTTGGCAATATTGAAAATTACAATAATTATTCTTATTCTTCAAAAATAAATGTTTATTTTAGTGGCAATATTCCAAATAATAGTGTTGAAAACAAATTTATTCGATACCCCTATAATATAGTCAACACAATTTACAAACCAACATTGCCAATTTTACCTTATAATATTTTGACTTTATTTACTAAATATCAAGATTATAATGTTTCTATTTTTGGCTACAGCACCTCAGGCCTCAGCAACCCTGGTAGAAAACCAGTATATATTTCTAGTTCAACTTGGGTTGTAAGTGGTTCATCAATTAATTCCAATGCAATTTATACGGGCTCTTCTGCAATAATAAACAGTTTGAATTATACTTTAACAAACATGGCAGGCGAAACCACGGGCTCTTCATTTACAGGCTTTAATACTGATGTTAATTTTACACCAATTATTGTAAATACTAGCACATTAATTAACGGCATCCCATCTAACTCTGCTGGTCTAAATGATACAATTTCGCTTTCTGTTGTGGTTGATAGAAAAGACGGCACTTCAAACTCTCAGTATATATATCAATATAATGTTGGCGATCAGATTATATTGATTGTCAATTGGTATGGTGTAGGTGGTCCTGCGACCCCCACATTAATATCTAGCGGCAATGTGTTGCAAATTTCTAATACATATGTTTCCTCTTATAATTATGTATACGCAAAAATTCAAATTGTCAGAGGGCTCACTATGGGGTCTTTAATTGAAACGATGCCTGTGTTTTTGTCCTAGTCCATTAGGATTATGATCGATTGGCATAGAAAATAACATTATGGCAGATTTAATTATGGAAGAACTACATAGATTTATATCTGAAGAAGATTTGAAAGATGATAATGTTATTTTTGAATTAAGCATGCCATCTACAAACTGGGGTCAGTTAGCACTAGACCTGCCTGATGCCTGGCAGCATACAAAAGGTGACGGAATTATTGTGGCAGTCATAGATACAGGTGGTCCAGATCATGTTGATATCAATGAAAATATTCTTCAGAGGTTAGATGTGACAGGAGATGGTCCTGAAGACAAAGCGGGTCATGCAACACATGTCAGCGGCATTATAGCCGCTATCGAAGGAAACAGCGGTATAACAGGTGTAGCTCCAAAAAGTAAAATTATTTCAATTAAAGTATTAGATAATCATGGAATGGGCTCTTTTTCAAACATGGCCAAGGGCTTAGAACTATGTAAAAATTTAAATGTAGATATCATAAATATGTCTTTGGGCGTCCCAAAAGAGCCACCTCAAGAAATTCATAATTTAATTAAACAAATAACAGATCAGGGCAAAATCATCATAGCCGCCGCAGGCAACAATCCAAATGAACCAATAAACTACCCCGCGGCGTATGATGAAGTTATTGCCGTTGCGCCGATTGATGAAAATCGAAATGTTGCAAATTTTGCAAGTGTAGGTCCAAAAATTGCCCTTGCCGCCCCTGGCGTTGATATATATTCATTATATTTAAATAATGGTTATAAAACTATGTCTGGCTCAAGTCAGGCTGCACCATTTTTTTCAGGAGTTGTTGCACTTATTTTGGCTTATAATCGCAGCACCAATGATTTATCAATTAAATCTTACCAAGATGTGCTGAAATTGCTTGATACTTTATGTGACGAAAAAACGAATGATCATTTGTCAGGAAGATTGAAGGGCTGTAATTTTGGAATACCTAATTTTTCCAATTATATGCCATGGAAAAATAAATAAAAATGATTGACATAGATAATTTAGAAATTATGATGAGGGAAGCGCAAGGATTGCAAAATGATCCTATAAAAATCGCTATCGAAAAGGCCCTGAGTGCGAATTGCACACTGTCTGTGAAGAACGGCAATGATAAATGGGGTGGCAGTGGCTTTCATATAGGGAATGGCTATATCGCCACAGTCGCCCATGTAGCACCCAAGCACTTAATTGGTAAAAATTATCAAATGTCCATCACGTTTGATGGTAAATCACAACATAAAGCCACAATTGTAGTGAGCAATCCAGACACAGATACGGCACTTTTGTTTTGCAATGATGCAAAAAAAATTCCTGCAGTGGAAATGGGCGATTCTGATAAAATACGCAAAGGCGATATTATTGCTGTGGTTGCAAGCCCTGAAGGATGGCACGATACATCAACCGTTGGGCGAGTAACCAACATTCATCAAAATTTAGGCAAAGATGCCCCAGATCCATCATGGAATGATATGATGTTTATAGACGCAGATACATTAGAAGGTGCATCTGGCGGTATGGTCATTGCCACAGATGGAAAAGTATATGGAATGGTGCAGGGAATCGTTGGAGAAAGAGCCAACGAGAGTATAGGAGAAAATGTGGCTTGTCCTATAAATAAATTTAAAGATCTTTTAAAAATGCTTGAGCCTAAGAATTATGACCCCGTATGAAGTATTAAATGTTCCAATAACTGCTGATCAGGAGGCTATTAAAAAGGCTTACCGTACTCTTATTAAAAAATATCATCCAGATATAAATAAAGATAGGGATGCATCAATTATTACGCAGCAAATCATTGAGGCATATACCGCAATTATAGGGATTGATAATGTGGTATCAAAAAATTCAGAATCATCAACTTTCTATATTGATAAATATATTTGTGAAGAATGCAACGGCACAGGCCATCAAAACAAAACGGTTTGTGATGATTGTTTTGGATTTGGGATTATAAAAACTAAAAACAAACAAATGTTTGTCAATGCAAAATGCCCAACATGCAAAGGCAATGGATATCCACCACCACCCACATGTTTAAAATGCAATGGTTTTGGTGTAGTTAAAGGTTAATTTTTTATATATCTGGAATGTATAAATATTATGATGATCAGACGAGGCTCCAGCACAGGCAAAATTCAATCTTATACACAGGCTTCAGGCAAAGTCTATGATATTAAAACTGGCAAACTTATTGAAGATCCCAATTTAGAAGATCTTTTGCCACCTAAAAAAACAAAGATTGATGTAGAAAATACCGAACCTACAGAAACAAAAGAATCAGAATAAAAGTATTTTTATTGTTGATTAAATTAATTGCAGATAATTCTATAACTAAAGTAGTTTATAATACGGGTGACAGAGAGGCTATTAAAGCCCTCAATAAAATGATACGCAGGATTGTGTCATACACCGTCCCTTCAGCTGAGTGGAGCGATAAGTTTAAAACTGGAGTATGGGATGGCACAATATCTCTTTATGACGTTAAAAATCAAGAATTTCCTTCCGGCCTCACAGACCTTGTACTAGAGAAATTATCTGAAAACGGTATAGAATGCGACTGGGAAGACAAAAGAAATTTTCCATGGGAAAATGCCAACTACACAGCAGACTATGGAGGAAGATCACTCAGAGACTATCAAATTGACTCTGCAGATAAAATTAAGAAATATTCTAGAGGAATTGTTTATCTTTCAGTTGGCGCTGGTAAAACTTTGGCAATGTGCGAGATACTCTCTAAGCTCAAATGTAAACCCGTAACAGTTATTGTGCCTAGTATATCACTGTTGAAGCAGACTGCAAATGAATTAGAAAATGTCATAAGGGAAAACAGTGAAACTATTCAGGTTGGAAGAGTCGGCGGTGGATTTCATGATCCAAAATTAGATTCCATTAATGTGTGTACATATCAATCGGCTTTGGCGGCCTATAATGTCTCATGGCTGGTATCAAAAAATAAAATAGTTGAAAATAATCAAGCCGAAGACAAAATCAAAAAATCCATTCCAGAACTTGAACAAGAACTAGCAATTGCTAGAAAGTCTAAAAAACTTAAGGCTGTGAAGAAGATTGAAGATCAAATTATTCAAAAAAGAGAAACGCTAGAATACAAACAACGAACACAGCAGCTTCTTGAAACAAGCCAGGTTTTAATCGTGGATGAGTGTCATCTTGCCGCAGAGATAATAGAGTTTATCAGTAAAAAATCAAAAAATGCCTATTATAAAGTCGGGCTCTCAGGTACACCATGGAGAGAATCCAATGATGAAATTCGAATCGAGGGTGCGCTAGGCAGAATACTTGTGAAAGTAAAGAGCAGTGAGCTGATTAAAAGGAAAATACTGTGCAAGCCCACAATATTGATGTATAAAAATACATCCGATTATTATTCAAAAGGATATCAAGAATCTTATTCTAATAATATCGTGAATTCTGAATATAGAAATCAACTGATATCACGTTTGGCTACAGAAACTTTTGAGCATGGTATTCCTACAGTGATATTAGTAGAAAGAATTGAACATGGTAAAATTCTTGAAAAAATGATTGATGGAGCATTGTTTGTTCCAGGTGCAGACAAGGGAGAAGATGATCCTGATGATGCAGAAAAAGACTATAGGAAACGCACCCTAAACAAGTTGGCAAATAATGAATTGGTGCTGATCGCCACACAATGGATCTACACAGGAGTAGATTGCCCCCCTATTCAACATTTAATTTTGGCAGGTTCGTCTTCGTCCAGTATCACCACGTATCAGCAAGTGGGCAGAGCCTTGCGCAATCACCCAGGCAAAGATTTTTGTATTATCAGTGATTTTTATGACACAAATAAATATTTAAAAACACATAGCGCTCAGCGTAAAAAAACATATAAACTAGAAGAAGAATTTGAACTGAAAATCATTCAGCCATAGCATAAAATCCTAATTCAAAGGTTAAAATGGCCTAAATATCAAAAAATAAATTATGTATTTTCGATATTCTAAAATTGACTATGAAAAGCTTATAGAAGAAAAAGAAGTAGTTGTGTCTGTAGTGCTTTTTAGAGAATACGGAAATAGAATTCAACTTCTTATAGAAAAAAGAGCCATACCACCAAAGGTAGATTCATATTGTGTTCCAGGTGGTCATGTTGATAAAAATGAAGATTTTCGAGAAGCCTGTGTGAGAGAGTTGAAAGAAGAGACCAATATTAGTTTCCCAAGAGAAAATCTTGTATATATTGGCCATAGCACCCGAGAAACAAACAGGGATAAATTAGATTATATTTACGCAGGAATTTATAAAGGCAAAAGCACCCCAATTGCGTCAACTGATGCAGCAACGGCAGAATGGTGCGATGTGGATTCACTTCCTTTTCTTATCTTTGATCAACGGCACTTCGTGAGGAAGGCATACATGCATTTTTTTGGCGTGGAAATGCCAGAAAAGCATAAGCCCGGTTTATTAATAGTCTTAGAGGGTTTAGATGGATCTGGCAAATCATTTCTCAGCAATGTTATTCAAACATATCTAAAAAATCATAAACACAATGTGGTTGTGAGCGAGTGGAATTCTGGACCAATTGTGAGCAAATCAATTAAAAAGCTGAAAAATTCTATTCATAAAACACCTGAACTATATTCCCTTTTACATGCGGCAGATATGCAAGAGCGCTATGACGGCATTATTAGGCCCGCATTAGATGAAGGCAAGACTGTGATATGTGATAGATATTTTTACACATCAATCGCCCGAGACACAGCCAGGGGCGCTGATGTGGAGAAACTTCATAGCCTATATTCAAATTATAGAAAGCCTGATTTGATTCTGCACTGCGTAGCACCCGTAAAGACCTGCATTGAAAGAGCGAAATTCAAAGGACTATCGTACTATAGTGCAGGCATGGATGCACATAAACATGAATCCCAAGATAAAAATATTTTTCATTACTGCAGGATAATGAACAAATTATATCATGAAATGCTCTCTAAAGAAGAAAATTATCATAAAATAAATACCTTGTTGCCAGAAGAAGAATCTCAACACAAAGTATGTGACATCATTGATAACATTATCAACTTTAAAAAATATAAAGAACTAGCCACTAAACTAAAAATCAGCACATGAATCCGCCATATCTGTACGTTTTTGTGAGAAAAGATCTTGATGTACAGGATCAGATGTGTCAAGCGGTCCATGCCGCACAGATTTCAGGAGCACTCTATGGATGTCCTGAAGATTGCCATTTGGTAGTATTGGGTGTAGAAAATGAGAAGGAGTTGCTTGTAACAAGTTTAGTATGCAGCAAAGCAAAAATTCAATATGTGATATTTGACGAGCCCTCTAATGCCAATAATCAGTCTCTAGGATTCACAGCAATAGCCACAGAACCCATATCACAGAATAAAAGGCGATATTTTTCTAGTCATAAATTATGGATTATTTAAATTAAAATACTCTGGTGGTTTTAATAAACCGTGATGATTAAGAGCCTTTAATATCATATAGTAATTATATTTGTTGAATTTGCGCCTAAGTTTAGCGCCACCATCTATAAGAAATTTTTTTGATAACTCTAATGGATCTCTTTTTTCAAAAAAATTATCCCAATATATTTCGTCCATATGATTTAATATGAAATTTTCAGTTAATTTATAGAAAAATGTTAAATTCATCCAATCTTTTGTATTAAAAGTTGTATCTTTTAGAATTAAATTTATTAAATCTTCTGAAATTTTATTTTGAGAGTAAAATAAAACATAAAACCTTAAATCATGCCTATTGTTATATATAAAATTCTCAGATAAACCCTGATGAAAGGATATTGTCATCCAATCAACATAACTAGAAAATTCTGCTAAAAATTCTTCCGACAAGATATACTCTTGACATAATTTTTTCCAATTATATCTTTTGGGATTTTTTCTAATTTTATTTATTTTTTCTTCATTAAGTTGTTTCATTAAAATATTTCGGTGGACCAATTATCCCCCGATCCCCCAGTACTTTTATAAATTGTTGCCGCTTTTCCACATATGGCGGAAAATCTTGTCTCCAAATTCTCATAGCCTTGTTCATAAAATGATGATGTTTTATTAAAAAAATGTCAGATAATGTGTTAAAGTCTTCAAAATACCAACATACTGGCGACCATTCTCTAGATCTCTCACCAATATATTTATCTATAAAATCTTCAGTGAGAATGTATTTACTACAGACCCAATGCCAATCATAATTATGATCTTTTAAAACATTCTCAGTGTAGAAGGGTAATTTTTCTTTCATAATTCACTAAAGTATTTAGGTGGAACAATCAAATTTTTTCCTTTTAAAAATTTTTCAAAATCTCGTTGACGTTCCTCATAGTGCGATTTGCGCACCCACAATCTCATAGTATAGAGCATTTTTTTAGAATATTTTTGAAGAAACTCATCAGATATCTTATCAAAATCGTAAAGATTAAACCAACAACACTGCGACCAGTTAATTTCATTGATATGCTCTTCAATGAAATCTAATGGAAGATCATATGTGCGGTGAATTAGGCCCCAATCATCATCGGCTATTAATTTTTCAATTATTTCTAAATTAAATTTCTTCATAAATTCATCAACTTCAAATTTTCTTTGTTCCAAAATCTGATATAGGCGAGCCTCATAAGTTTTATTCTTTCTTTGTCAGTGAGTTTACGGCCCATATTCAACACAGGTGCCTCTTTTACGATATTCACCATAAATTTATTCCCTTTTTTCTCAATAGAAATCAACCCAGCATAATCTGGAATATCATTGACTAAATAATTTGCCAATTCTAATGGCATTGCGAACCAAAATTTATGAATTAAATGATTATTGTAGCCTTTTTCTCTGTATTTTCTAATGCCATAAACCAATCTTTTATGTTTTGTTTTTTTGGCTTTAAATTCTCTTTTAAAATCAGCCGAAGATATTTTAATTTCTATTTCTTCAAGCCAATTATTTGGGTATAACACTAATAAATCTGCTTCAGAGCCAGCAAATTTGCATCTCGGTACAATAATTTGTTTTAAAAAATTCCAATGATTAATTGCCAACACTTTGGTGATGTCATTTGCTGTCATCATCTCTTTCTAATTTTGGATTTAATATAGGATTATATCGTGTGCCATTTTCATCACAATAGATCATTTCTGCATCTGGTAGAAGCATCTGCCCATTCACGTTGGTATTGATGTTGATAAACATATCTTCGGCTTTAGCCTGTTGCACAATTAAATCATCATTATCATACACAAATGTCCAGCCCCTAACTTCGGTAAGTGGTTTACCATTGCTGTGAAGTTCTTTTAAGTATGATTTTGCCATTACAGATGCTTTATTGATTGCCAGTAAATGGATAAGTGCCTTTAATAAATGATAAGGATTATCTGAATAATCGCTTTTGTATGTATAGGACCACATTTTATTTCCGTTTTCTTTTTTGACATGACATACATGACCTGAAGAAAAAACTACTTCGGCATTTTCCTCTACATCCTCAGCGATCATATCTAAAAAATCATCGATATCATTATTTTTAACAGCCATCTCAAAAACTTTTGCTGCCTGTTCTTCAACGATTTTATCTACAAGAACATCATCCTCGCATGAATCGTAGGGCAATTTTTGTGCTGATGCAAAAGCCTTGGCTCGAACTTCCGCGTCTTCTTTTTTTTCCACGCCTTTAATCTGTTTTTTAATCTCTACGAGAGACCATTCGTGGTCAGAGTCTTTTAGATATTCTGCCACATAAAACTTATTGTCTTTCGGATTTTCATATACAGAAATAAATGATTTCTTTTTAGCCATAGTAAATATTGTACAATTTATTCGCTAAAATATTTAGGAATTTTGAATTCAAATAGCGAGAGCTCATCATCATGATAAATTCCAAATAAAATATGACCATCTAATGAAGATAATATATAATACGCCTCTCCATGTGTGTATATGGTTTGTGTAATTTTAAAAATTTTTTTTATAAATTCACCATTACGAATCCGAACAAGGTCTCCTTTTATATAATTCATTCATATATTCCGGTTTATGTATTTTTAAAGATTTAACATTTTTTTTAAATGTACGATATAAATTATCTTCTGATTTATCGTCAAATAATTTAAAAAACACATTATCTTTTTCTATTTTGACCACAACAAAAATTTGATTAGATTTTCCAAGTTTAAATCTCTCACCTTTATTTAATTCTTCTGGTAATTCGTCCATTTAACATGTCATAAGGTGAAAGTTCAATTGCTACCGTATCTCCCACTAAAATTTTAATATGATTTTGTTTCATTTTCCCAGAGATATATCCACTTACAATTACATCATCTCCAATGTCTATACTTGCGCGAGCATTGGCAAAAATCTCAACTACTGTGCCAATTACTTCGATCCCTTTTTCTTTATTATCGTTTATATTTATTTTTTTATTCTTCAAATCCCTAATTTCTCCCTAAAGTTATGATACTGTTCCTTTTCAATAATTTTGGACATATCAATATGCTTTGATGCAATTTCCCTAATCCCATCTTTGTTTAGATAAGATTGACTACTCAATATGACGGACAGTTCCATTAGAAAGTCTATGTTGTCTTTGAGCATCTGCATAGTTTCAACGCGAGCCTCTTCAAGGATACTTTCCATTTTACTGTCAAGCATATTGAAAAGCGCGTCACTGTAGCCAAGGTCTCTTGAAATCTCCATTAAATTTTGGTTTAGTCCGCTAAGCACAATGCTCTTTGCCATCTTATTTGCATATGTGATGTCTGACGTGGCACCAAAGCTCATATTTTCTGGTCCGAAAACAAGTTCCTCAGCAAGGGTTCCAGCAAGACTAATTTTAATTTGATTAATTGCAGATTTTTTGGTAATATGAGAATTATAGTTAGCTTCCATAAAGCCAAGACTTCTGCTGTCCGCTGTTTTAGATCTCACAGACTTTGGAATAATATTTTCAAAGAGTATATGTGCAACCACATGACCGGACTCATGCACAGCCACAGCGGCCTGCTCTTCTGAATTATCAGATTCTCGAAGATTGTCCATGCTCAATTTCACAGGGTATCGAAATTCTTGCTCTCCAATACGAATAATATGATCTTTATCATAGTCCCAATAAATTTTATCAACATCACCTACTGTAAAGCAGTCAATGAGAATGTTTGGTATATGAGAGGTGATATGAGTGGATATTGTGTGAAGAACCGGTCTCGCACCCTGTGTAGGTACAACACCTTCTTTATAAATCAACTCTTTAATATTGTGGGAGAACTCCACATCAATATTATAATGATTCATTAGTTTTTGTCTTTCTCTCTCTAAATTAAGAGAGATAAGTGACCGATAATCTTCCTGGCTGAATGCTTTATAGATAAGAAAGTTGCTCCCCATTCGAGAAAGCTGCTCAGGTCGATATAACTTCAACAGACATTCTTTAATTGTTTGGGCGGTAATTTCTTCAGAGTTTTCATAGAAAGTGTCGGGATCAATGTCTGGGTTGAGATCTTTGCTCACACCATATGCCGAATCTACATTCGCTAGAGTAAAAATCAATGATTGAGAAAGGTTGATCGATGCCATTGAGGTGGAAATTATCTTGATAATCTTTCTTAAGTGCTCCACAATATTTTTAGCATTATCAAGTGCCTTTATTTCTTCAAAGAATTTTTTATAATCTTTTTCATAATTGAAAAAAGATGGTGCAGAATCATAAAGGAAATTATACACAGACTCTGGCACATAAGGAAGCTGCGTGAAGCCACCAGTCATTTTTTGAAGAAACATAATTTTTTCGGTATACACATTCGGGCTTCCAATATAATATGTAAAATCTTCGATATCATCAGTTTGATCTTCAGTTTTGTTACGAGTATCAGGGTCAAGCATCTCACATTTGTTGTCAAAGAAATCTTGCCAGCACACTACATATTCATCATCAGTGCCGTATGGCATATTTATTTTAGTGAAAAATGATCGGTAATTTTCTTCATCGTTCACAATGATTCCATCTTTGACTTGGATTTTAGATTCCAACGTCTGGTTGTATCCGCCTAGCAGCACCCTTGAAATATTGTTGTCAATGGTAAGATTCACAATACCTGAATCAAATAGATCCCAGAGATCTCGCAAAGCGCCCTTATCAAGTTCATCTCCTTTATCATTTAAGGTTCGTCCCAATTGGAACTCATCGAAGCATATGATAGATTGTTTAGGATAATAAGTTTTATAGAATGTGTGGAGTTCTTTGCCCAACTTATCATTGATCTTTGTGGCGAAGTTCCCTACATCAATTCTTGCGTAGCAGTCTTTGAGGTCCAATAGTTCAACTAGTCTATTTATTAAAGAAGTTTTGCCACATCCGGTCAACGATACTAAATTGATGATAATTGGCTTGGTGAGAGATTCTGGCAAAATGAAGAATGGTTTAATAAGCTGAATAAGTTCTTCAATTATATAGTCAATTCCCACAAATTCTTGTTTTAATGTGGCCTCAATTTCCTTGAGACGGGCCTGTTTTGAGATAATGTCCTGTTGTTTGATGTGTGATATCTTCATATTTTTTTTATTTTAGGATAGTAGGGCACAATAATTTTATAAAATATTTTATCGGCAATTTATTATACCTGAAATATACATTAATCTATTTCAAATTTTAAAAATTGTGCAGGATTAAGGCTTTTTTTCTGCAAATCTCGAATAATACTGAATGTGGTACAGATATGCTGGCAAAAAAGAAGTGCTGGATATACTGAATAATGATGAAAAGGCATATTCATTCATTTCAAATTTAAATCTAGGACCCAAATTTGAAACCGCAGCCGCATATCTCTACAGCCATGATTTTGCAGAGTTGCCAGATTTTTTCCGTCAGCTGAAAGCCATAGACCAACGACGCCCTGTAACAATACACGCCAGCAAAAACGGCATACATTTCAATGGTAAAAAATTTACTGATATTATTCAATTTATCGAAGAAGTGCATGGATTATACTTGATTTCGCCAAGATAGATCCTGGGTCTTTAGCCCAGGATGTGAATTGGCGTCATGATACTGAATAATGTATTCAGCAACCTACAAAATATCAACAATAATTTCTTTTTTTTAAAAATCAAACAAACAACAAAGGTCATAAATATACTAAACTATAAATATTATCTATGTCTCGTCATAGAACAAATACAATGGATAAAGAAGCAATTCAGAAAAAGAATATGCTTATATCTATTTCTATGTCAGAAACTAAAGAAAAAAGAAAATCTCAACAATGTAAAGTATATGAACTAAAAATACAAACCAATAAATTAAATCTAACTCAGAAAGAATCATTGAAGATGATCTTCATAGAAGCAAAGTGGATTAGAAATGAAATGATTGGTTTTGGTCAAGATAACAATATCTTTAATTATAAAGTTAACGATACTGTAAGAGTTATGAACAAA
>Ga0316218_1000946_pt1 | contig 35394 bp, 51 predicted proteins | sample TBH18003metaG_FD_203634 | JGI IMG/M metagenome (GOLD analysis project Ga0316218, IMG submission 203634) | Freshwater microbial communities from Trout Bog Lake, Wisconsin, USA - TBH18003 | ecosystem: Environmental > Aquatic > Freshwater > Lake > Hypolimnion/Profundal zone | place: USA: Wisconsin...
ATGAGATAAATCAGGGATCTCCTTCTTGCCCTGTTTTTCTAGGATGACATCCACCATCTTGCCATTAGCGACCTTACGACTGTCACCCGACCAGATAGCGGATTTACGCACCTCTGGCGCAAAATCTTTTTGATTGTTCATGCTTATCTCCCAAAAGGAATTTTTGACAGATCATCAAGATCTTCGTCATAGGTTTGTGGATTTTTTTCGAGATCAAGTAAATGCTCGGCATCTTCCAATGCAAACAGGAAGTGCTTAGTCATGAACTCTGGTGGAATGTCCTCGCGAACTTGCGTGACAAGGTTTTGCAATGCGTTGAGTAGATATGCTTTACTCATAAATTGTCCTCTCATAGTTAGGATTAAATGTGTACTACGAGAACAGTATAAACGATTAAGAAAGTATTGCAACACATCATGTTGTTTTTTAATCGTGATCGTGATCAGAGCCTGTGGATAAGTCTGTGGATAACTTGTGGATAACCTGTGGATAACTTTTAGGTGATCACCATACATAGATGTTATATATATATTTATATACGATACAAAGTATCGTATAACTATCGTAGAACTTTTCTATTATTTCTATTCTATTTCTAAAAGACTATCGTCTATTATACGACCAATGCTTAATTTTTAAGCAAATCGTGATCAACCTTTCATTCTTGATCGTGATCAAAATCGTGATCAAAGTTTGATCAACCTTTTTAAAAATGGTTATTACTTAAGAAATAACTTGTCAAGGTACGAAATATTTAATACCTCGCGTCTGTGCGCGCACGCACACGCATACGCGCGGGCGCGCGTGTGTGCGCCTGGACGCAAGCGCGCGAGCAGCAGCTGGCCGCGTTTAACCTGGACGCGTTTTAAGCCAGGTAGGCGCGTTTTTTGGTGTGTCCTGGTAGGGTTGCCAGGGGTAGGCGTAAAAAAACCCGCCGTAGCGGGTTTAAATGCGTTTTAGCGCGTTTTATATCATGACTAAGAGTGCGATAAATGCAATAAGTAATAAAGCGCACCAAATATCATTAGGGGAAGGGTTATTAGTCGGCATAGGCTTTGCCCTTTGTATTAAATGAATTGGTCGTATTAACGCCGTAGTCGTCGTAATAGCTGCGATTTAAAAATGGGAATGCTTCCCGCGCTGCTATGTCGTCGGTCATGCATTTAATGAACCAATCTTCCCCGATATTTCCATATCGAACCATGTCGGCAATTTCAATAAATGCTTCAATCCCAAATTGTTCGACAAAATCCATGCAATAAGAAATTGAGCAGCTGCCCGCCTTAGTAAAACCCGCCGCTTCTAATTCTGATAATTGAATATCTATTTCGTCGTAAAAATCGGCTTCGATTTCGCTATAGTCTTCGTCGTAGTCGTAGCCGTCCAGGTAGCCAATCGGCGTCCGCTTCCAGGTCGGATATTTTGGATAAACCCTGGCAGCTGGTTTTTCCTTCGCCTGTTTTGCTTGCTTCTTTAGGGATTTAATCGGCGTCTTACTAACCGATTTAGTAGCCGTCCAGGCGTAGGTGTTAGATAACCATAAGCCAGCCCAATAGACCCCGCTGCTGCGATTAACGACGGCGACGCGTCCCAGGTTATCCATAAGGACAAATTTATTACTAGACCCAATATGCTCGCCGACAATCTCCGCGAAGGTTTGATGGAAGGCGTAGTCAGGATTAGCAGCCAGCATAGGGCGCAAGTAGTCGCGAATGTAATGCCAGGTGTCAGACTTAGTAATGTCGGCTGCGTTCCCTGTATGTAGAACGCCGTTATGCATTAACCACATGTCTATGCCGTGTTCCTTTTTATTTAGAATTTCGTAAGGGTGGCAATTTTCCAGGTCGGTCGCGCCGTGCGTTCTCATTCTTAGGTGAAATGCGCAGTCGCGTCCTTCAATATGCTCACGATAAAACGCCGTAAATTGCTGCGCGTTTTTGGGTAGCACTTTTTCAATTACCAGGCTGCCCTGGTTTACATACATAACGCCGACGCCGTCAGAGTTATAGCTATAAAAATCTTCCAGCCAGGCGTCGGACAATTTTGGTGAATGTTGCGATTGTGTGATTAGTAAGCACATATTAAATTTCCCCTTCGTTAGTAAGTTGTGCAGCTGCCTGGTTGTTCTTAGCCTGGAATGGCAAGGTGTAGCCCTTGTCTATCAGATAAGCGCGTAAATGCGCCGTGTCGCGGAGGTTGTTTTGCAAACAAATATATTTCAGAAAATTTTGCGTTGTCAGTTGCGCCTGACTTGTGTCCCTGGCAAAAAACCATGTTATCCAGGCAAATTCCAGGCATGCCATGATGGTCGTATATTTCAGCGTCCCGCGAAACAATCTGAATTCCACAGTTTTGTCATTCTGAAAATTCAAGGCTTCGTAGCGGTCGCTGTTAATGTTGCGCAGCTGCCGCGCCTTCGTGTCGCCGCTGCGCATAGCGTCGCGCAGCCAGGACTTGTCCCCTTGCTTGTCCTGGAATTTAGAGTAGCCGCTACTATCGCGCCTGGCTATGCATTTAATCAGGTCAATGTTTAGCGGGTCGTTGATAAATAAAATCATTTTCGCGGCATGCAGCATAGACATGTCAGCCTTGCAAATATGCACATGCAGCCCGCAAGTGCTGGTGTTGTGAGACTTAGCACCTATAAATTTATTTTTAAACCATGCCAGCTGCTTCGCATGTATGTCTAAACCCGTGTAGCCCGTGACCATTTCAAATCCGTTGCTTAGGCTGCCGTCATGCTCAAGCAAACAATAGTCGCGCAGCCGACCATTAGCGTCCTTGACTGTGCCAATAGCGTCTTTTAATTCCTCGGCTTTGTCGTCCAGGTCGTATGCCGTACTAATTTCCATTTCTAATTCCATGCCGACCAGGACGCGCGGCTTACGGTCGTCATACGCCGACGGTATATGTCCCAGGCTGTGCCTGGACGAATGGTAATTGCCGATATTGTGGTAACCCTCGTCGCTGGTTTCGTCGTCGTCTTCCTGGTCGCTATAGTATTCGTTGCGTTCAGACCAATAGTAATTATCGGTGCAGCTTTCGCAAATCCTGTAGTCGTCCTGGTAGTTGCGAGAGTCGCTATAGTGTCCCAGGTGAGAGCAGTCATAGCAGCAGAAATAGTTACCTCTGAACCAGGACTCCAGGCGTTCTACCCATTCGGAGTTACGGTCGATATAACGGTAACTGTCGTTGATTGCGTCCAGGGCTGCGCCTTCGTCGTCTTCCCTGATTGCAGCTGCCAGGACATCACCCAGGTGAGAGAGTGCTGCGCTGCGCCTTTTGCGTTCTACTGCCGTCGCGTACTGTCCAGCCCGGTCGTGCAGCTGCTCGCCGCGAATGTTGCGCTTGATGCAGTCGCGTATCGTATGCTGCCGCGCGCCTTCTGCCTTCATTCTTGCTAAGTTGTAAGCCATGTTTATTACCTCTTAAGTTAGGATTAAAAAGGGTACTGCAAATTAGAGGGTAACACGAATTGTGTATATGTATGTAATGTTGTTTGTTAAACATGAGACAAACAAGCAGCGTCCAGGCGTTAAGCGGCTGCCAGGTCGCGCACCTGGTAAGTGTTCCAGGCTGCAAAATGCGGCCAGGCTTCCAGGACGCCGTGCGTCTTCCAGGCGTCATATATCTATCGTCTATAGTCTATATATATAATATATACGCTATATAAGCCTTATATAATCTATATACTATAGATATATATACATAATAGGTTATATGTAGGTAATATATATAGCGTATATATAAGGTAATGAGTATATGAATACTTGGATAATACTATTCTTTGTTCGCGTTATAAAATATAATATATATTATATGGGGTATTGGGTATATTGCATATAATGTATATTGGATAAATATATTTATATTCTTATAAGGGATTATGGGCATAATCACATAATGATTATTTACATAATCATTTTCGGATTTTCAAAACGGGCGGGGCGTGCTTTGGAGAGAGCCCCATTCGCAGCTCCCCCCAAAAAAAATTCGTGTTTTTTAAATGCGCGGTAATGTAACCGTTGAATCAGTCAGGTTGACTGTCTGGTGAGCGCAGTAGAAAACGCGCGATAACACCTTGTCTTTATTGAAGATATTGAAGGTAGTCCACATTGGGCCTGTAGCTACGCCTTCGATATGACGCGCCCCGTTGCTTAAAGCACCGATGTCAGAAACCGTCATTCTCAGTTCTAGGGTGCTTTGGCAGACCCCTGTAGGGTGCGTTGTGATGACTTTATAGCCCTCATTTGACAAATCTCGCGCCCTTTTTATGAAAAACTCAGGGTTAAATGTAGGCAGCTGCCCAGAATGCGGGGGCGAGTTAATGATCAGGTAATCAAACTCGTATCTGGTGGGCGCGTTTAATGCGGGGTAATCGAACAATAGATCCTCCCTACAAGCTATGGGGTTAGCGACTTCTAGAAGGTCGGAAAGGTAATCAAACCAAGCTAAGTGAAACAAAACCCAATCGGCTCTTGCTGGGTGGTTGTAAAAGTAGTTCTCGCGCCCTATCCACGCGTTAATTGCGCCAGGCGGAATACTTAGCCCTTGCAAGCTAATAGGAACGCCCTCACATAAAGGAAGCAGCTGAGAATGATGTTGCTCCTGACAATGGTGGGTGAACTCAAGATGCGGGTTTTCTTTGCAAACCTGGCGAAGATAATTGAGATGAACCAACTGGTCGCCTAGATGGTATTCATTGTATGTGTGTATCATGTTGTGTATTATTAGGTTAAACAAAGGAGTGACGATATGAGTATAGCAATAGAAAAGAATGTACCGCCACCCGAAATGAAGAAGCGCAATAGTTATCCCTACAAGACTATGGATGTAGGTGACAGCTTCTTCGTAGAGGACACGGACATTCGCACCATGTGTAATAACAACTATCGCGCGGGTAAGACCCATGAGCGCAAATTTGTCGCAAGACGGGAAGGTAACGGGGTAAGAGTATGGAGAACGGAATAAGCGTTTTAGATTTAATCGAGAGAGCGGGAGACGATGCCAAAAAGTCATATATGACTCGTATCTGGCAGATGACTAAGGAACAACTGTTCCACGAAGTAATGCGCGTCCAAGGCGAGAGCGCAAAACTTCTTTTGCAAGCCCAGTCGGAAATTGATCGCTTAAATTGTTTACTAGAACCAGATGACGGAGACATCAGACATTGAAAAGCTGCGCGCAGAGCGGCTGCTTTACAAAACTGAAATGCTAAAGGCGATAGTTTGCCGCACCAAGAGGCAAAAAATTGCCTTGGCGGCCGAATGGCGCGAAAAGTACAGTCCAATGACTTATGACCAGCTGATCATCTTGGCTAAGAATCATTCGGCAAGATTGAAGGTGGCGTATTGGGATTTGGCTGATTTTGAAATAAAACGCATGGAGAAACACTCATGAAAACCGCAGCCGTAGTGACTGTGACTAACGGAAAGCGTCCTTGGGAACTTTGCAACTGCATCGCCTCAGTCAAAGCGCAAACCTATCCTTGCACCCACTACATTCTGTGTGACGATGACTTTAATGCCTTTGCAGAGCTACGCAGACTAAACCCAGAAGTAAAGATTTCATTTTGGGATGGGCGTATTGGTGGTCGTGGCTATGCTGGACAACGCTGGTTGGCTGCCGCGCCCCAGTTGATTACTGAAGATGTCACTTTCTTTTGCAACGATGACGATTGGTATGAGCCTGGTCATGTGGAATCGATCATGGCTAAGATTGAAGAGGGGAATGATTGGGCTTACTCATTTCGCAGAATCAATGACGAGGAAGGCAATTTTGTATGCCTAGACAACTGCGAAGCCCTAGGAGAAGTAGCGCAAGTGTGGAATGTTCCTGGTCATCATTTTGTTGATTGGTGTATGTGGGGTATGAAGACCGATCTGCTTAAACAGATTGCCATCTTGCTAAACCGCCCAGACCCACAGGCTGACAGACACTTCTATTCAGCCGCTAGGGATGTTTTCCCTAAATTTGCGCCCACTATGCAGCACACCTTTAATTTTCGCCTTGGTGGCACTTGTGGCGTGAAACGGGAATACTTTGACATTGGTAATCTGGAGATGTTGCGCCGTTTTAATGGAAAGTTGCCCTGGATCATTACATGAGCAAATTTAATCTTGCCCACTTTTATGAATTTTGTAAGACCCTTCAAATTGAAACCAAGGAGAAGGGATTGGTTCGCATGGATCATTTGCTGGGAACTCAGACCTATGTCATGGACGAAATTGCCAAAGGTCTGGAAGAAGGCATCCACTTTTTTGTAGTTTTAAAAGGACGACAACTTGGAATCACAACAATCTCCCTTGCCCTTGACCTCTACTGGCACTTCCTCAACCCAGGGCTTCAAGGAACACTTACAACGGATACGGAAGAGAACCGAGATATGTTCCGATCCACCCTTGCCATGTATATGGACGGTCTCCCCAAGAAGTATAAAGTCCCAGTCCTTACTCACAACCGTAATGCTCTTGCCCTCAAGAACCGCAGTCGTCTCTTTTATCAAGTCGCTGGGCTTAGAGCCAAAGGATCTCTGGGTCGCGGTAAGGGTATTACCTTCCTCCACGGAACTGAAACATCATCGTGGGGTGATGAAGAAGGACTTGCTTCTCTCCTTGCTTCCCTAGCGGAAACCAACCCCGATCGTCTGTATATCTTTGAATCTACCGCGCGTGGCTTCAATATGTTCCACGATATGTATGTCACCGCCAAAAGGTCTAGAACCCAAAAAGCTATCTTTTGCGGCTGGTGGCGTAACGAGCTTTACATGGCTGACCCTGAGAGCAGCGTGTACAAGACTTACTGGGACGGCAAACTGACAGGCGAAGAAAAAGAATGGGTCAGAGACATCAAGAAGTTGTACAACTTTGAAATCAATTCGCGCCAAATAGCATGGTGGCGTTGGAAGATGACAGAGGGTATGAAAGATGATAGCCTGATGTATCAGGAGTTCCCGCCTACCGAGGACTACGCTTTTGTAATGACGGGAACATCGTTCTTCTCTAATTCGAGGTGTACCGATGCCGTTAAAAGACTCAAGAAGCGTTCTTTTGATTCTTATCGCTACAGCTTTGGCGTTAACTTCCAAGACACAGAAGTTCTCAAATCTACTGAACGCCTTGCCACGCTCAAGATTTGGGAAGAGCCTGTGGATACTGCTTATTATGTTATTGGTGCTGATCCCGCTTACGGATCTTCTGATTGGGCAGACCGATTCTGTATCCAGGTCTTCCGTTGCTACGCAGACGGACTTGAACAAGTGGCTTCGTTTGCGACAAGCGAATTAAACACCTACCAGTTTGCTTGGATCATCGCTCACCTTGCGGGCGCGTACAAAAATTCCACATTGAACTTGGAAATCAATGGACCGGGTCAAGCTGTCATCAACGAGTTGCGAAACCTTAAGCGTCAAGCGGCTTCAATGGGTACGGCTTTAGGAAAAGACCTCTTGGATGTGTACGGCAATATGCAAAACTACATTTGGCGTAGAAACGACACTCTAGGTGGGGTGTCCAACTCGATTGGCTGGATGACCACCGCAGCGACTAAAGAGCGGATGCTCACCTACATGAAAGACTACTTTGAGCGCGGCATGATGGACATTTGGGATATGGAAACCATTGAAGAAATGAAGACCATTATCCGTGATGGCGGCTCGATTGAAGCGTCTGGTCGCAACAAAGATGACCGCGTTATTGCGTCCGCTTTGGCTTGCGCTGCCTTTGCCGAGCAAGTCCAACCGCGTTTGATTGCGCAAAAGATTACCCGCACGATTTCTAAATCGCAAGATGACTTTACTCCAGAACAGTTGACAGTTGGGCGTAATGTGTCGGACTATCTCAAAAGGATAGGAGTTTATGGAAAATAAAAGGGTTTACCCTAAGTCCGAGTTAAAGCGGATTATTAAACGATTCTTCCAAGATAAGAATCGGGGTATCTCCATCGCCCTTTTTGCTGATCTAGCTGGGCTTTCGCACTTGTATTTGCGCGAAATATTCCTATATGAAACTGAGCCACTTACTGAAAATGTGCAGCGTAGGGTTGATAGAGCCTACAAAGCATGGGTCAAAGGCGAAGTGGCCATTATGCAAAATCGTGACACCAGCAAATTTGTGCAATATCGCAAAGAGGCAAAGCCCGTGATGCAACGGGGCATGGGCTTAAAGCTGGAAAATGGGCAATTTAAGGTCAGCGTGGGAGTCAAGCCCAAGTATGACTATTCTGGTTTAACACTTGACGAACAGTTGGAAAGGGGATAGAAATGGCAGTAGTAAATGATTACAAGTGTCCAAAGCACGGATACTTTGAGGCTCGTAAACCGCAATGTCCAATGAAGGATTGTCATGAAGAAGTTATGGTTGTATTTTTACAAGCACCTAATCTCATTAGTGCGAAAACCAAGTTCACCGACAAATCGACCAAGCAACTCGCAATGGAATTCGATATGTCAGACATCAAAACCACCCGAGAAGGTGAAAACCAAAGCGGATACCTCACCCGCAAAAACAAATTCACCGAAAAAGAGTACGCGCAAGCCGAAAAGTACGCAACCCGCAAAAAAGGCGTTGACAAAGACAAACTCTCAAAAAAACCAGTTCCCGTTGTCGAGCAGCCAAAAGAAGCGCGTGCGGGCGATGCAGCGATCTGGGGTGGCGGATTCCAAGGAATGAATTTGCAATCCGTTTTAACTGGTAGATTTGCTAAACCAGTACGCGATGAGCAAGTAGGCTTGACACCACAACAAGCTGGGGTTATAAAAGGACCTACGATTGATCCAAGCTCTACAATGAGAGATCCTGATAACCTACAGATCAAAAAATGAGAATACCAAATTCGCCCGAACACAGAGAGGATTTTTATTTAGACCTCATTCAGAAATGTATGGTGTCACGGGAAGAAAGACGGGGAGACTACACGACTCTCCGTTCTTTTTATCTGTTTGGTAATGACCCAGAGTCTCCACCAGCGTATTTCAATAAGATTCACCCGCACTTAGATCAGCTAACCAGCTTCTTATACTCAGCTGAAACCACAAGATTCTCAATCGCGCTAGGCGCATCCGTTCCCACCGCAGAGCAACGCAAAACCCCGTCATTAACACAAGCCCTTAACGATGAGTGGCTGAACTCTAATGCCGACCAAGTGTTTTCTACCGCCTTGACTTGGTCATTGGTTTACAACTCAACCTTTATCAAGCTGGTTTACAAGAACGGCATCCACCCTTACATGATTGAGCCTTCTGCTATTGGTGTTTTGCGGGAGGATACGCCCTATACAGACAGGCAAGAAGCTATCGTTCAAACATACTACATTACCAAGTCTGAGCTCTATGCCCGTCTGTATTCCCATCCAAAGCGCGATTCGATTGTTTCTCGCGTAACCACAGGAACAAAAGTATCTGAGTCTGACATTCCAGAAGCGGTGAACCGCATCGTGATGAGCCAGACCAATCCAACCATCTACGGTAATGTAAATTTGGATTTATACGGCATGAACCGCTATAAGTCCCGCGTAGCCGAAGAAACGATTGAGATGACTGAGTTGTGGGTGTGGAATGATGACACCGAGGATTATCAAGTGGTCACAATGGCCGCGCCCGATGTCATTATTTACGATAGACCAGGCGCATCTGTGTTCCTCAAGGGCGAATGCCCGTTTGTACAGATCTGCCCTAACCCTTTATACGATTATTACTGGGGTGCGTCCGAGTGCCAGCAACTTATCTTGCTTCAGCAGCTGCGCAACACCCGCATGACCGAAGTTTTAGACCTATTGTCTAAACAAGTAGCTCCACCAACCGCATTTAGTGGCTTCTCAGGAATTACAGACGAGAAATATTTTGCTATGCAGCGCGCTGGATCAATGATTGCCACGGATATGCCAGGAGCAAAGGTAGATCGCCTTGCACCAGAGATGCCACCTGATTTATTTGAGGTTATTCACGAAATTGACGCGATGTTCTCGGAAGTTTCGGGTATTTCCAATGTATTGAGCGGAAAAGGCGAGGCTGGTGTCCGTTCTACGGGTCATGCAAGCCAATTAGCTCGTCTTGGTAGCTCACGCGCGAAAAAACGCGCTTTAATCGTTGAAGATAGCTTGGAAAAGGTAGCAACTTTGTATTTGAAGATGATGCAAGCGTATGACGACACGCATTTCCGCGATACAGAAGATGTGCCGTTTATTGCCGAGCAATTTACTAAGGATTTCGTTGTGAAGGTTGATGCGCATAGCAATAGCCCAATCTTTACGGAAGATCTAAAACAACTTGCATTTAATTTATTTAAGGCGCAAGCTATCGATAAAGAAACGCTGGTTGATTTGGTTGAACCACCAATGAAGCAGTTGATCAAAGACAAGTTAAAGAAACGGGAAAAGGAACAGGCTGCCAACCCGCAACCTCAACCAGCTCCTAAAGAAAAGAAAGAACCGAAAGGCGAATAATGGCAACGGGTAATGTTCAACCAAAGGCTGATCAACCTAGAGTTACTACGGAAAATTTAAAGCGTAGTGAGGGTAGCCCAAATTTGCAGTATCGTACTCAAGGAATCAAGAGTTTTGACAGAAGTTCAAAAACTCGTGATTATGGTCGTTCAGTTAGGGGATAACTAACTTAGGAGATGATGATGAGAAAAGCTCATAAAAAGTCACGCAAGTCACGCCGTTAATAGGTTTTCCTTCACGGGAGAAAAGGGTATGGCTGCTTGCCCTGGAACTAAGTGGCCGCTGCTAACTGGAGAATACTCACATGGCACGCAAAGCTCGCAAAGGTCGTAAATCTCGCAAGTAATCGTATGAGGGCTAAAACCCTCTGATTACTTCGGTCAGACCGAATCCGTCCTAGGGGAGGAGGAAACTAAATAAACCTCCCCACTTGACAAGCAATAGATTAAGATTACGATTAACAGTAATTTGATAGGAAAAGTTATGGGCGTACCCTCAGACCAGTTGATGCAAATGATTAAATCCCAACGGGATGGTGCAACACCCGCTGGTGCAGCTCCTACACCTGATACACCATCTATGGGTATGTCAGATACTTCCGCTCCTCCGATGGGAGCACCAATGTCCACTCCAGAACCAAAAATGGGAAACCGCGAAGCCGCGATGATTAACATTTCGATGGCGATGGATTTGCTGGAACAAACATTACCAGCTTTGGGTAGCGAATCCGAAGAAGGTCAAAAGGTTTTAAATGCAATTCGCACAATGACTTCCGTTATCGGGCCTAAGAAGGCTAAGGTGAATGAGTTGCAACCTAACGAAATTATGCAAATGCTTCAAACATTACCTCAAGCTGGCGGTGCTACAGCAGAAGGCAAAGCAATGAACCAAGCACCAACAATCCCAGGTATGTCTGCTCCAGTTCCTCCTCCAGCCCAAGCTGGCGGTATGCCTGGCGCTGGTGTGCCTTCCGCAACTCCACAAATGTAAGGAATTACTATGGAACTCTTTAAACCACGCGGTTCGTCTAGCCCACGCAGACCAACCGACAACAACCAAAAGAATGGTCAAGTAATCAATACTCCTCGCTATTCACAATTTGGCGGATTAACTTCTTCTGCTAAAGCTGGATACAAGAATATGATGAACTTGTCTCATCCTGGCGATACCAAAAAAGTCATCTAAGGAAAAAGGGGATAGATAATGGCATCTTTAGAAGATCTCAGTTTAGAGCAACGGGACGAATTGGCTCTCTTGATGAAAGAGTTGTCCGATAATCCAGAAACTCGCAAAGAAGCATTACGACTCACAAAGAAAGTGCGTCCTAACATGACAATTCCAGAGCTGGATATCGAAGAGCACACAAACTCTAAGATTTCCGCTGCCGAAGAGCGCGTCATGAAGTTGGAAGCACAGATTCGTGAGAAAGAAGCAAGAGAAGAACTCGACAAGCGCAGAAGCAAGCTGAAAGAGAAAGGGTTAGCCCAATCCGATGAGGATATTGAGCAAATTGAAAAATTGATGCTGGAGCAAGGTATGACAAATCATGAAACAGCAGCTCAGTATTTTGAATGGATGAAGCAAGCCGCCACTCCAACGCCTAATTCTGCTATGGGTTACAACCCAAGCGCACTTTCTAAGTTCGACCTTTCTAAGTATTGGAAGAACCCACAAATGGGCGCGCGGGACGAAGCATCAAAAGCCCTACAGGAATTGAGAAAGAACTCAAGACCGATAGGTATTTAACAACAAGCAGTAAATAGGGGATATTTACTTTTAATGGAGAATTATTATGCCTATTGGTGGCGGAATAGTTCCAGCGTCAGGATCAAGTCAGTATAACGAGCTTACTTATGTAACTCGCCGTGCGTTTATCCCCAAGCTGGTCGTACAGCTGTACAACAGTACACCTTTGATGGCTGCGTTGATTGCTAACAGTCAACAAGCATCAGGCGGTGTGTCCCAAGTAACCGTGCCTGTACAAGGCGCACAGTTTGTCAATGCACAATGGTCTGACTACTCTGGTTCTTTCAACCAGCCAGCAGTTCAGCAAGGTGCGTTTAATGCTGAATTCAACTTAAAGTTGATGATTTCTCCTGTACCGTTCCTCGGTATGGAAGGTGCAGTTCAGCAAGACTATGCAATCATTCCTCTCATTGAAGCTCGTATGAACGATGCAACCAATGTGATGATGGATGCAATGGCAACTGCTTTGTACACCAACTACACCAACACTCAACAGTTCATCGGCTTGCCTGGTGCTATTGACGATGGTACAAACTTAACCACATACGGTAACATCAACCGTTCTACCTACACATGGTGGAAGTCTAAGGTTTACAACGCTGGTTCAGTAAACCCAACCCGTCAAAACATTCTCCAGTACATCTCTGGTACTGTTAAGAATGGCGCAGAAGTTCCAACTTTCGGCGTTTGCGGTTTCGGTACATGGACTCTCTTGGCACAAGACTATGTCGGTCAAGAACAGTATGTAATCACCCCAGGACACGGTTTTGATGGTGACTCCAATGGCCCACAAGCTGCTTTCCGCGCTTTGATGGTTGCTGGTGTTCCAATCTATCCAGACCCATATTGCCCAGAAGGTACTGTTTACTTCATTAACAGCAACTACTTAAGCCTCTACATCCACGATCAGGGCTCTTTCGTATTTACTGGTTTTGAATCAACACTTCCAAACTGGCAGATCGGTTATGTTGGCGCAGTCTTGATGATCGCTGAATTAGTGAGCACCAAGCCTAAGTCAATGACCCGTGTATCTGGTTACAACTCTATTTCACTATAAGGAGAACTAACCATGGCACTCGGCTTAAATAAAATCCTCATTGCGGGTACTTATGAAAATACGCCTGGCGCGTATTGGCAATCTCCCGCAAATATCACAGTTACTACTGCTGGTAATGTGATCCCAGCTGGTACTTACCTTGCATTTGCCACATCCAATGTGGTAATCCAAGCCGTATCTAACTACAACACCACATCAAATGTGGCTACATGGTCAAATGTCTATGTTGCTAACTCTGGTGGCGTTGTGATTTCTGACGGCGTGAATGTACAGGCTAATGTGATCGCTGGTGGCACAAATACTACTTTGCAGTTAATCACCGTAAACGGCGGTCAAGCTGTTTCTGGCACTTACAACAGTTAAGGAGAACAGTAATGGCTAACCCAGATTCAGTAGCGCAGCTATACCTAGACAGTTTTGGAAACGCTAAGGTCGCATCAGCTAAAGCCGTATCTTTGGCAACTGCTGGCAATGCAATCGCTAACCTTTCTATCTGCACTGGTGGGTTAACCAATGGTGGTGCAACTAGCAACTCTGGTGCAGTAATTATTCGCAGAATTTCTGCGACTATTCTGAACGGATCTGTTAGTTCTGCTTATGTCACAATCACCACTTCAAATGACGGTAATGCGTCAAATGCGGTGGTGGCTAATGTGGCATTAAGCAGTTTAAGTGCGTCTGGCACATTTCAAGACTTTGCAATCGCTTCTCCATACACTACTACCGTATTGTCTGGGGCAACAAGCTCTACATTGTTTGTGAATGTAACCACACCATCTGGCAACTCAAATGTTGTAAGTTTTAATGTTTATGGCGATGTAGTTCAGTTCTAATATGTCAAATATCTTTGTAACCAATAATTCTGATAAAAAACTTACCGATGGACTCGGTGGAGTGTTCTATGAGTTCCCAAAAGGAAAGACGGTGGAAATACCAAAAGAGGTGGCCCGTCATATTTTTGGTTACGGAGACGATGACAAAGAGCCGTACTTGGCAAGACTTGGTTGGATCGTTTCTAAAAACGATTTGGAAAAAGGTTTGGAAATCCTTTCTCAATGGGATATCTCAACTGAGCCGCCAAAAAAGAACCAATCCATATCCCCGTTGGTGGAAAGAGTACCCCTACCCGCTAAAAAGGTAGGGGGAAAAGTCCTTCAAGCAGTAGCATGACTTATGAAAGGTAACAAGTGGCAACACTCAACACATACCTTACGCAAGTGCAAAGGTTACTTCATGATGCTAACAATAATTTCTACAGTCAGTCTCAATTAACGGATTACATCAACTCTGCTAGAGAGAGGGTTGTACGAGACACGGGCGCGTTGCGTGAAATTGTTGTTACGCAGACCCCTTGTCAGGTTGCTCCTACTGCTACTATTGGTAGCGTTCCTCCAGCTAACCCTTTAGCCTGGGCGGCAAGTACCGCTTATACTTCGGGTCAGTTTATCTTTAGCAATATTTTTATTTATCAAGTTACTACAAGCGGTACAAGCGGCACAACTGCGCCTCCTTATCCAGCTAATAACACCAATAACTACAGTAACTATCCTCCAAGCACGGAGTTTTTGAACGGTACGGTAGGATTAACTTATGTCGGTAATTGCGAAAATGTCAGTTACGCTGCGCTTACTAATCTCATGGGGAGTAGCCCTCTTAGTCCTAGTAGCGGCAATACTGTTTTGGACATTATTAATATCAATTTATACTGGGGTAACACTCGTGTTCCGCTAGACTATTTGTCCTGGTCGGACTTTAACGCCCGTCTGCGTTTTTGGCAAAATTACATTGGTCGTCCATTAGCATTTAGCATTTATGGTCAGCAACAGATTTATATTGGACCAGTACCAGATCAGATTTACCAAATTGAGATTGATTGCGTAGTATTGCCTAATGAACTGAGTTTAAACAGCCCAAATACTACGGATAGCATTAACGACCCATATAACAACTGCGTACAGTTCTATGCAGCTTATCTGGCCAAGTATTATGAACAAAGCTATGGCGAATCTGAAATTTATAAACAGGAATATCACAAGCAAATAGCTTCTGTGATCAATACTGTGTACACAAGAAGAGTGCCTAGCGTTTACAGTAGCCCAATGTAAACATGGCAGCTGCTGAACAGAAAAAATCGTATCAAGTAATTAAGCAGTTTAAAGGGCTTAATACTCAAGCTAACCGCACGGCTATTGATGAATCCGAGTTTTCTTGGCTAGAAAATGCCCAGCCAATCGGTTATGGAAATATCAAAATTGTTCCAACCGATGTTTTAATTAAAGATTCTGGCGGTAATTCTGTTGTTCAACCATCGGATATTGTTTATTTCAGCAGCGTAAATCTTGGCGTTAGCGATTATTTGACCTTCTTCTTGACAGATGGATCGGCAAAATATTACAAAATTCAAGATAAAACCACGGGGAATATAGCTCCAGCGGGTACTTTTACGAGTACTACGGGCATGAATATTACCCAATGGTACAACACAGAATGCTTGATTCTTGACCCTCAAAAGGGTTATTTCACTTGGGATGGCAACAATACAGTCACAGTAGGTTCTGTTGGCGTGATTGCCATTACCAATCCAGGCAGCGGATACAACACCGCGCCCACAGTAGTTATCTCTGGACCAGACCAAACAGGTGGTGTACAAGCTAACGCTACTGCTTCCTTGGTATCTGGCGGTACAAATGTTGGTTCAATCGTCTTGGTAAATGGTGGATCAGGCTATACCAATAGTGCAAACCTAACAGTCACCCTATCTGGTGGCGGTGGATCGGGAGCGCAAGCGATTGCTGGCATATCGACTTTTGCCACAGGGACAGTACAAATTGCCGTTATTGATGGCGGTAATGGCTATGTTGGCTATAGCACTCCTGTCACCATTAGCGGTGGCGGTGGCACAAATGCGGCTGGTACTGCGGTTATATCAGGGAATACCATTACTCAGGTTGTAATGACCAATCCTGGCACAGGCTACACCAACGCTGCCAACATTACTGTTTCCGTAACTGGAAACGCGGTTTTAAAAGCTATAGTCAATAACAACACCAATACTGGAATAGCGAGCTTCTCAGGGCGCGTTTGGATTGCGTCAGGGCGAACTATCACCTATAGTGCTGCGGGCGATTACAGCGACTTTACGAGCGTTTCAGCGGGGTCTTTACAACTTACCGACTCCACTTTGCACGGAAACATCCAGCAATTACTGGCTGCTAACGACTTTTTATACATTTTTGGCGATTCTTCCATCAATGTGTTCTCAAATGTGCAAGTAAGCGCATCAGGACAAACCTTGTTTACCAATACCAATGTGAGTGCTTCCGTTGGTACGCAGCTGCCGTACGCCATCATTCCGTACTTCCGTTCTGTGCTATTTATGAACAATTACGGGGTTTATGCGCTGGTTGGCTCAACTACAACCAAGTTATCAAGTCCTTTAGATGGATTGATTCAAAATATTGACTTTACTAGCCCTGTTTATGCTGGCCAGGTCATTATTAACAATATTCTGTGCGCTGCATTTAACTTTAGATATTTTGACGCTATTTTTACCAATAGTTATCGGTATATACAAGCGGTGTTCTTTGATAAGAAATGGTTTATTACCAGCCAGGGAAATAGCCTTAAATACATTGCATCTGTCCCTGTAAATGGTGAAGATGTTTTATTTGGAACAACCAATAATACTTTGTACGAGTTATATCAAGATACAACCTCTGCAATTACCAGCCGTATCCAAACTGCATTATTGCCATTAACTGACCCAATCAGAACTAAACAAGCGTTGAAATTTGGTATTGAGGCCACTTTGTCTCAAGGCGGTATTTTGAATGTGACAGTCGATTCTGAACAAGGATCTAGTCCGTCATACACATTAGGAAATATTCAGACTTGGTATAACAGTTCTGGCACTACCGAACCTTGGATAAATGTAAGTTCTACAGTAATATCTTGGTTAGGAAGTACGGGCTATTACTTGTACAAGTCAGACGCGCAGCAATGGGGTAAATATTTAGGATTGACACAAACTTCAAACTCAGCGGGTTTTGTGGTCAATACATTTGAATTTGAACATGAATTGAGAGTGAGGTTCTAAAATGGGAGTTCCGTATGTCTTTGGTAATGCTACAACAAGCATACCGTTAACCAACCTAGATGCCAACTTTAATACTGGCTTAACTATCGGTAACACTACCGTTGGTCTTGGAAACACCGTTACCACGCTTGGTAATGTAACATTGCAAAACGCTACGATCACTAGCGGTACTGCCAATATTACTGCAAATATTACCTATGCAACCGCTAATGCTGTTGTTTATAGCGGATCTACAAGTGTCGGCACAACATCGTCTAATTTGACCTTTAACGGCACTACATTAACTTTAGCTAATGATGCTTCTATATCAGGTCTTACTGTTGGTAAGGGTGGTGGTGCTATATCTAGCAATACCGTAGTCGGAAACGGTGCAAATCAAAATGCAAGTTCTGGTGTAAACAATACAGCTATTGGTTACCAGTCTTTAAATAATAATCAAACAAACAATAATACTTCTGTTGGTTATCAAGCAATGCTGGTTAATACAACTGGCGCAGCCAATACTTCATTAGGAGCTGCATCTTTAACAGCAAATACAACTGGTACTAATAATGTGGTATTAGGTTTTGCTGCAATGGAATCAAATACTACTGGTTCATATAATGTGGCAGTAGGTAGAAATGCGTTAGACCAAAACACCACCGCATCTAATAACACAGCAGTAGGTTATCAAGCTCTATATAGCAATACAGCCATAGAAAATACTGCTGTTGGATTTAACGCTGGTAATGCAAACACAACTGGTAGTGGTTCAACTTTTGTTGGTGTTCGTTGTGGTGAATCAAATACCACTGCTAATAACAACACCGCAATGGGTTTTTGCAGTTTAAGAAATAACACCACAGGAACAATGAATACCGCTATTGGTGGTGGTCAAAATGGTGCTTTGAATGGTGCATTAGGAACAAACTCTACTGGTTCTTACAACACAGCCGTAGGTCATTTAGCACTTAATGGAAACACCACAGCATCTAATAACACAGCAGTAGGTTATCAAGCTGGGTATAGTAATACAACTGGTGCAAATAATGCTATTTTTGGTTATCAAGCTGCAAATGCAAACACTACTCAAAGTTATTTAACTGCAATTGGTTGGCAAGCAGCGCAATCTTATAATCCAGCGGGTGCTGATTCTACTGGTTCTGTTTTTGTAGGAGCAAATGCTGGTCGTGCAATTACAACTGGCGGTGTTAGTGTTGCTGTTGGTGCTGGCGCTTTACAAACAAACACTACTTCAAACAACAATACTGCAATTGGTGCTGGGGCTTTAGCAAATGCAACTGGTGGAAGCAATACAGCTATTGGCGCACAATCAGGAAATTCATTAACAACAGGTGGAAACAATACCATTTTAGGTTGCTACAACGGCAATCAAGGCGGTCTAGACATCCGTACAGCAAGTAACTACATTGTGTTATCTGATGGTGCTGGTAATCCTAGATGCTACATTGATAATAATGGTTCTTTATTTAGTACTATTGGCACTACAAACAGCAATATCCAACTTTCAACTGTCAATGGTTATGGTATTTGCGCTATTAATCATCCAAGTGGCGCAGCATCTGGAACAGTATTTAACCAATATATTTATAATGGAACACAAATTGGCTCTGTTTCACAAAACGGCACTACTGCGGTTCTTTACAACACCACATCTGACTATCGTTTAAAGAATGATGTTTCCCCTCTTGCAAGTGGTTTATCTACAATTCAAGCATTAAATCCAGTTAGCTTTACTTGGGTAGATGGTCGTAAAGATGATGGTTTCTTGGCGCATGAATTGCAAGCCGTTATTCCTAATTGTGTAACTGGTGAAAAAGATGCAGTAAACGAAGATGGAACACCTAAATATCAGCAAATGGATAATAGCGGTGTAATACCATTCCTCGTCAAAGCAATTCAAGAACAACAAGCAATTATTGAACAACTAAAAACAAAGGTAGGACTATAAATGGAATTAACTCACGAACAAGAAGTAGCGCAGTCATATAAAGCCGCAATGGATAGCGTTGCTTTATTAGAAGCTGGCAAACCTACTGATATGACTGATGCTGATTGGGCTGATTGCAAACAGCGCAATATTGACCATCTCAAAATTCAGCTTGAAAAGGGAGCTGAGTATTATGGTAGTAATGATTTAACACCTTTTGAAAACGCAGTAAAACTTTAACTTTTTTAGGGGATAAAAATGGAAATTAAATTAACTTTAGATGTGAACGATGTGAATTACATCTTGCAAACTTTAGGCGAATTGCCAACCAAGACTGGTGCTTGGGTGCTTTTAGCCAAGATTAAGGAGCAAGCTGATCCACAAGTACCACCTCCAGAGGAAACACCTGTCCAATAAGGATTAAACATGGGAATCAATGCCTTTCAAAAAACAGGAAACACCGTAGTATTTACGGCTGGAGTTAGCGCTCCTACTCCCGTTCAAGCCGTATCCACTACTTTGGGTGGCAATCAGTACCGAATTATCAATAGCGGTACTACTGTGGTTTTTTTAGGTTATGGAGTTGACGCTGCTACTGCTACGGCTGCGTCTGCAAATGTAACGAGTTCTGGAGCTGCTTTTCCATTGTTGCCAGGAACGGATGAAATCCTTACCTTCGTACCAAACGCTTACTTTACAGGAACGAGTACCGCTAATGCGGTTGTTTACATTACTGTAGGCGATGGAGTTTAACCATGGTCTTAAAGGTCGTTACTACCGCAACTGCCACTAATGGTACGGTCACTCAGGTCGGTGGCAACGGTACTGTAAACGGCATCACTTTAACGGGTCTTGTAACCACTACAGGCAATCTGACGCTTGGTGGTACTTTAGGCAATGTCACCAACGCTCAATTAGTCAATAGTTCAGCCACTATCGGCAATACTGTTGTCACGCTAGGATCTACAGTCAATAACATCGGCAACTTGACTCTTGCCAATGTGACCATTCTTAGCGGAACAATTCCGAACTCAGCCGTTACTGGCTTGGGTACGATGGCATACCAAAATGCCAATGCAGTCATTATTACAGGCGGTAACACCTCGGTCACTTACGACAACGCTGCTTACCAAGTCGCTACTGCCAATATTCAAACAACCACAAGTGCTGGTGCTTTTTCTTACGGAAATTTATCGTATTCTGATACTGGATTGGTTGCGTCTTTTGCCAACTCAGCCAATAGTTCCGTTCAATTTGTCATACAAAATACCAGTAATTTATCTAACGCTTCTACCGACTTGGTAGTAACAAACGATACGGCTGTTGGATACCTTGACATGGGTATGACATCAAGCAATTTTTCTGGATCAGGAAGTTTTTACAAAGCCAATATTGCTTATGTTTATGCTGGTTCTACCGATTTATATTTGGGAACAAGTAGCAGCAACGCAGTTCACATTCTTGCCAACAACGCTAATACAGACGCAATTACCGTAAACGCAAATAACACGGTAGCTATTGCTAATTTAACTAGCACGAATGTCACTATTACTGGTGGCACGATCAATGTCACCACAGTTAACCATACCGCTAATACCGCATCAAATGTCACTTACACAAGTGCCACTATGCAACTCGTTCCCGCTGGTTATGTCAATGTTGATCTAAACGGTGTCCTTGTCAAAATCCCTTACTACAACGCATAACATGGATTTTCAATTACTTTTTAACATCGCCTGTTCTATTGCTGGAACTATCGCTGGATGGTTGTTTAAGGTTGTCTGGGATGCCATTAAAGAAATTCAATCCGATCAAAGAGATATTGAAAGAGATATTGCTGAAAACTATGTGCGTAAAGATGATTACCGCATAGATATTGCTGAAATTAAAGGGATGCTTGGCCGTATTTTTGACCGCATGGATCGCCAGGCTGATTCAAAATGAATATGAATACCCTTTCAATCGTAGAGTTCGGTAATGTTGAATCATTAGGGGACTTTTTGTTTGAAAATGGCACTCAACACTACCTTTTTCAGCAAAAATTCATGCAACAAGGCATTTCTGTGCCTGTTTTTCCCCTTATTGACGCTGATACGAACAACCTAGATGACTGGTTATTGGCTCATCAGGTCGAGCATCAAGCCTTTTCCAGCTTGCTTGGATTGGAAAATCCATTCAATATGTTGGATGTGAACTTCAATGACCAGACTTCTTTTTACGATTGGTTATCCACTCATTTATTCATTCATCAACAAATAGCTGCTGGACTCAACATCCCATATTGACCATGCCAAATACTCTCCCCGCCCCCCAAAAAAATCCGATTTCTGCACCGCAGCAGACTCAGCCAATCAACGCGGATGTGATGGATTTGGTTAAGAAAAAACGCCAACCAGACCAGCGTGGCGAGGTTCAAAAAGCCAAAGAAAGAATTTTAAAAATCATTAAACAGTTTGGAATTCCAGCGCAAAAATTAGTACAGGCTGGAAAATATGCCGAAGCAGCGTTAAGAGATCCTAAAATGTACCCTATTGCTATCCAAATGGCGGTAAAAGAAGGCATTTTGACACCAGATCAAGCGCCTAAAGGTGGCGAAATTGATTACAACTTGTTAGCAAGTGGCATTAGCGTTGGAAAAATAGCAAAAATGCTTATTGATGAAGGAGCAGCATAATGGGCAAAGCAGCACCAGCAATCGTAGCGGTAGCCGAAGTAGTAGTTGCGGTAGTAGCACCAGAAGTTATCCCCGCAATCGGCACGCTTATCACCACAGGCGATACGGCTTTGGCTGGCGCAATGTTAAGCGATGCAGCCGTAGCGTCAATGGCCACTACAGAGGCCGTAGTCGCTGGTGGATCGGCTATTGGAGCTACTACTGGTGCTTTACAAGCCGCTGCAACAGATAAAAGCGTTGGTCAAGGTGCTTTAGTCGGTGCTGGAACTGGCGCGGTTACTGCTGGTGTGGGTCAAGCTATTGGCGATGTTCCTGGAGCAGTATCAGGTGCAGCCAAAGGTGCTGCGGGTGGATTTACAGGAGCAGAATTGTCTGGGTCTAATCTATCCCAAGCTACAAAATCAGCCGAAATTGGCGGTGTCACAGGCGGTATTACTGGTGGCATATCCGATCTTGCTTCATCTGCTGGTGTTCCTAGCGATGTAACTAGAGGTGCATTGTCTGTTGCAAGCCCTTATATCCGTCAAGATGTGTCTAGTTTATTTAATCCAACCCCAAGCACAAGCTCATCTAGTGGTACTCAAGCGTCTTCTTTGCCATCTTCATTGGCGGGAGGCGTTCCAGGAGCTAGTTCATCCGCTTTAGGACAAGCACTAAATGTTGGCGGTGGCGAGATTAACCCACCAGTACAAGTTGGTGGAGACCAGATTTCACGAAATGTGTGGAATCAGGCATCATTACGGACAACCGATTCAGGGAGCAGTTCATGAGTAAGGCTTTAAAAGATTCTTTAAAAATGGATCTGCCAGCATTGGCAGAAATGTTGCGCTCTAAAGGGCGCGGTAAAGACACCATGCTTGCTCACATCACTCCAAGAGAAGCTGCCCTCTTAAAGCGCAGAGGCGGTTCTGGAACAATCAATCCCGATACTGGTTTGCCTGAGTTTGAAGATTCTGGTTCTTATGACTATAGCGCACCAGCCCCTGTGTCTCCAACCTATGATGTTGTGAATCAACAAGGTCAATTTACGCCAACACAATCTGAAACTGGCGTTCCTGTACAAGTAGCGCAAAGTTATACTCCTGGCGGAGAGTCTTTTGCTCCGTCTGTTAGCCCAGCTGGTAATGCTGGATATGATTATTTGACTGCGGAAGGTCAAACTGTTCCAGCTAGATTTGATACTGGACTTCAACAAGTTGTTCCTACTGGATCATCTGCTACACCTACTTTAACTCCAGCTAGTCCTGTTGCGCCTGGAGTGGTAAGTCCAGATCAGCAAGCAGCTGCTCCTGGAGGCACTACTGGAACAACAACCACTACTGGTGGCAAACAACCTCAGTCTTTTACAGATCAATTAAAAGACCTTTTAACCCCTACAAATCTTGCTCGTCTTGGTTTAACTGGTGCGTTAGGTGCTTTTGGTGCTTCTCAAGCTCGTAAAGCTGGCACTCAAAACCAAGCTGCCGTTCAACAACAACAAAATATTGCTCAACCTTATCAAACACAAGGTCAACAACTGATTGCTCAAGCGCAAGCGGGTCAATTAAGTCCAGAATCTCAAGCTGCTTTCCAAGCTGCTAAAGCTCAACTTAACCAAAACATTGCTAATCGTGGCGGTGTTGGTGTTCAACAAGCGGCTAATCAAGAAGCGCAGATTTACCAAACATTGCTTAACAATCAATATACTTATGGATTGCAAGTTGCACAAATTGGTGACAATATTGCCTTGGGTGCTATTAGAACTGGTTTACAACTGGATCAAACGCTCAACCAAGCTACTACCAATTTCTATACTCAGCTGGCTTCATTAGCAGCTGGTGGCGGTACAGGCGGTCAAACCATCACTATTAGGTAATCATGGGTACTCCAGCAAATCAAATTCCACAAGAAAAGGTTAATACTGCTCAACCTGACGCAAGCACACTTCAAAATGCGCTTGGCACAAATCTGCAAACACCTCAGTTTGGTATGCCTAAAAGTGCGCGCCAAGCATTTGAAAAAGGTGCTGAATTAGCTCCAATACAAGCTCAAGCTGGTGCTGAATATGAACGCGCCAAAATGAATCTTGAAAATGATATTGTTGGTGCTAGAGCGCAAGGCGCTGAACAAGTTTATGGCAATTTAAAAGGCAAAGTAGAGGAAGAAAAAGCTAAAGAAGCTGAATATCCTTACCCAGAGTTTCACCCTACTCAAGATAATGCAGCGAGTTTAGGCGGTTTATTTAGCATGATTGCTACTATGGGCGTAATGCTCGGTAGCTCTGGAAAGATGGCTGCCCTAAACTCTATGAACGCGATGGGCGGTATGCTAAAGGGCTGGCAAGCTGGTCGTAAAGATTTGTATGAAAAAGAGTACAAAGAATTTAAAACCAACTTTGACCGCATCAAACAGATTCGTGAAGACCTCAGAAAAGACCTTGAGGACTATTACAAACTTGCTCCATACGACAAAGAACAAGCCCAGGCTAAATTGGAATTGATTGCGCGTAAAGCGGGTACAAATTCCATTATTGGCGCGTATGCTGAAAAAGCTCAAGTCGATAAAATCGTGGATTTCTACGAAAAATCAGGCAATTTCTTGCAAAAAGAAGAAGAATTGGCATTACGCCGTAGAGAAGCGTCTGGCAGTTATCAGTATTTCACCAAAGATGGCAAGACTTACGCGGTCAATACCAAAAATCCTAGCGATGTTAGAGAAATTCCGTTTGATCTTGCTGGAGCTTCTAAATTGGGTGCTGGTGGTAAGGGTGACGCCTTTCCTAAGAAAGGCGAATTCCAAGCTGCATTCATTTCTAATGCTATTGGCAGAAAAGTGGATGTGGACACAGGATCTAAGTTGGCAGCTACCGCTCGCTACATGAGTAAGCTCGATGATCTAGGTGAAAAAAGCCGAGGTCTTGGAACTAAAAGCGGTTTTGCTGCCGAAGTTGCTGGATTTGCTAATAAATTCATTTCTACGGATTTGGACAAATACGCTGAAACAGATCCGCAAACTGGTCAAAAAATCATTACTCAAGAAGCATTGCAAAAAGCGATTGACGATGCAGAGCGTGGCAAGACCTTTGTTGGCTTTTCTGAAAACGCTAAAGAACTCAGTAAAGCGCAGCTTGATACAGTCATGGCTTACTTGCAATCCAAGTACGGCAACCGCGCCCCTGTGATTGAATTTAAAGCCGCTTCTAATGCGTTGACCCGTGAAAACATGGATGCTGTAACTTTTGAACGCGTCTTACAACACGAAAAACAATCTTCTATTGAACAGATTGCTTCTCTTGGTTTTAATAATGACGATTACAACAAGGTTAGATCAGCTATCAAAGCAAATGAAAAAGGCTTTGAGAAAACAATGAAGCCCGATGTGGCTGCTACCCCTCTAGGCGGTGAACAACCAGCTACAGGACAAAAGCATTATTTGAGAAACAGAGAGATTATCCCCAATGCCAATAACACAGGCTGGGTATTTGCGGACGATGGCACAGAGGCTAAATAATGGCTGATTTACCACCACTACCAGAAGGTGCAACAAGCGTTTCTTTGCCACCATTACCGCCAGGAGCTACATCCACAGGCGGTGGTGCTGCTTTAGTTCCCCCTAAAGCGGGAGCTTCAACACCATCTAGCCCAGAAACTAAAGGGCGCGTGGCTAAAGCAGTTGAAGCCACAGGAAAATATCTTTTTGGCCCAACTGGAAGAGAAGACTTTTCTGGTACAGAAGTAGGAGGTGCTGGTCTTACTGGCGCAGCTTTAGGATATGGCGCACCAGCGATTGCAGAGGTCAGCGGAAAAGTATTGAGTGCTATTCCTACTGCTCCTACACGATTTGCTGGAGCTGGATTACAAGCATTAGGAACAACATTAGCCGAAACTGGTGCTGGCAAACGCGCATTGGTTGGCGGTGTTGGTGGATCTACAGCTGAGACTGCCCAGCAAGGTTTAGAAATGATGGGTATGCCACGCGCAGTAGCGTTCCCTTTATCTACTTTAGCGGTAGGCGCACCATCTTCAGTTATTACTAATTTTTTAGGTAAAGCCCTTAATTTAGAGGGTCGTTCTTTATCTAATATGCTAAAAACCGCTGGCAAAGATAAAGCGTTAAAGATTTTAGAAGACGCTGGCATGAGCCGTTTGCAAGCTCAATCAGAATTAGAAGCTGCTCAACGCGTAGAACGCCAATTATCCGAAAGAGGCATTAAAGCCGAGTCTCGCGCGGAAGCTGCTCAAACTGGAATACCGATGGTTTCCGAGCGCCAAGCCGTTCTAGACAAGGTAAATCGCGCCAAAGTAGAAGCGGGTTACGCTGCCAGAGATGCCAACATGAGCTACGAACAAGCTCAAAATTTAGTAAAACAAGCTGAACAACGGGTATTGCAGACAGAGCAAGCCGTTGATAGTTTGCAAAAAGACTTGTTAGCTTTGCCGACCATGACCAAAGAACAGTTTGGTAAACGGATTCAGCAAACCGCACAAAAGATATTTGATGACTTCCAAGCCTTGCGCAAACAGGCCGGTATAGGCAACGCTATTAGAGCAGCTGGTGACAAACTTTCTGTATCTACCGCTAATGTGGATCAAACAATTAACGGAATGCTAGAAAGCACTCGCAATCCAGTAACCCGTCAGATTTTGAGCCAAGTTAAAAAAGAGCTAAACACCACAGTTGGTGAAGAATCTGTGCCAGGACTAACTCTAAAGTCAGCTGATGACCTCAAAGGCTATTTGGATTCGATTATCAATTCCAAACAATTTGGCGATACCAAGCTGGATAAAACCATTGTGTCTGAGATTCGCAAAGTAAAAGGCGAGCTCATGCAATCCATTTTGTTTGGCAACAAGCCTTACATGGAAGCCCTTAACAACTTCCGAGTGCTATCGCGCCCATTAGATATTGTTGAGCGTAATGGTGCTTTGGCTAAAGTCATTGAAAAAGACCCGCTATCAACCGCTTACAAGATGGATGAGGCTGCGGTAGTCGGAGCGGTAATTGCAAAGGCTAGGGCTGGAAATAAGGTCTTTGAGAAGCTATTAGAAGCCAACCCCAGCTTGCAAGAGCCAGCAAAACTGTATTTCACCAAAGAATTGTTTGGTCAGGATGTTGCGCCTACTGACGCAGTTATCAAGACATTCCTTAAAAACAATGAAATTCCGCTAAAGCAATTAGGTCTTTACAAAGACTTTAAAGACTTGCGTACTGCTCAAAGAACCGCAAAAGATGCAGTTGAGAACGCTAAAGGCTTTGAAAAAGGTTACAAGGAAGGCGAAAAGATTGCTGGTGCAACGGCTAAAGCTGCCGAACAGGAACAAAAACGCTTAACTGGTATGTCTCAGACTGCTCAAAAACGCTTGGCAGAGACCATGCAAACCGCTGAACCGATGGAAAAGTTGTTGGCTCGTAGTGAAGCCAGAGCAAAACCAGCAGAAGTTAAGCTCAAACAGCGTCTGGGAGCAGCCGAGAAGACTCTAGAGCAAATCAACGGAGTTGAAAAAGAGTACAACTCTTTAGTCAATGATTTGTCCAAAATGAAAGCCAAAGAGATTCCTGATGCAATCGTAGGCGCAGCAAACAAAATGCTTAAAGATGGCTACATTACTCAGGCAGAGCGTGACGCGTTTGTTAATGCTGCAAACAAAAATGCCGAACAATTCAAAGATGCTTCCACCGCCCGTAAATGGGTATTGGGAGCGTCTGCATATCTAGGTTTAACTCAGCTTGCATCCAAATTAACTCCAATGGGCGATGTCCCCAAATACTACAGATGAGCAAAAAATCCAAAGGCGTAAACCCCGATCTAGAAGCAGCGGTCAGCAAGCTGCTCCAGCAAGTCATGAACGATGACATGGCTTCCCTTACCGATAAATGTAAGGTGATTGACCGCGCAGTCAATATTGAGAAATTAAAGCAAAAGATTAGCGATGATGAATGGGGTAGTGGCTTTATTGCAGTAGATGATGATGAAGGTTAAACTATGAATTGTTTAACTTTTTCGGGGATAAATCATGGATGCAATCACACTCATTCGCCTAGCGTTAAAAATCATCTCAGACCGCTTGATTACGATACTGGCTCTTATAGCTTCTTCCGTAATGTGCGGATGGACAATGTGGAATCCCATGTGGGAACGGGTAACGACACTAGCCATATTCGTAGTATTTTGTTACCTTATAGTCAATGTCAAAGAAAGGACAAAGCATGAGCCTCAAACCGAAAACTCCAGAGAGTAGTGGCGGTAAGCCACACAAAAGACCATCAGACGATAATCAGCAAATTGCTAAGTCTGTGCGCCCACAGTTGCCTCGTGACGGCTCTGCTGGCGGAATTAACACAACCCTAAGAGGCAAAATGCCAGCTGGTTATGTTGCCGTATGGGATTTTGACGGCAGAGGAACTAAGAATTCTGCTACCTCTAAGCCTGGCAATGCTGGCGGAAAGAAGATAGTCTAAATGGCAACTCAATCTACCTTCTCGATGACTCAGCATGGTAGGCATGAGCCGTTTGATCTGCAAGTATCAAGAGGTCAGATTCCTTACCATCAAGTAGTCAATATTTACGGATACCAAACCGTTGTTGGCAGCACTTATATTCCTATTTGGGAAAACAATACCGTTTACACTTACCCAACATCAGCAATTACCATGCAGATGACGGGTACTGGTAGCGATACTGCCAAAGTAACCATCAATGGTTTAGATGCCAATTACAACCCTTTAAGCGAAGTTGTAACGCTAAACGGCTCTACTGGCGTTAATACGGCAAACCAATATTTCCGCGTAAATAGCATTGTTGTTAGCTCTGGAAACCCAGCGGCCAATGTGACATTAACAACAACTGACGGCAATACCTCAAACACTTACGCAAAGATTGTTACTGGCGTTGGCAAGTCACAAAACTCTTGGTACACCGTTCCAGCTAACAGCACTTTTTACTTGACTCGTTCACAGGTATTTTCTAGCGCACCCGCTATTTCAACAAATGTTTATAACAACTATCAAGTAGCTACTGTTTTTGTTAATGGTGTTCAACAAATTTTGACTCGCAGACCTTTTGTTGGAAATTTCAATATTTTGCGTGTAGCGCCTAATCCATACGCGGCTGGTACTGACATCCAATGGCAAGCCAATACCAATACTGGTAATGCAACAATAGGTATTTCGCTTGAAGGTTATTTAGTTGCTAACAACAATACCGCTGTAGGTTATTGATGGATAGAAAGCCCGCTGCTGCCATGATTGCAAGCGCAGCGGTGCTTGTTTCTGTTGCCGTACATGAAGGCTACAGTAGTAAAGCATATCAAGATGTAGTCGGTGTATATACCGTTGGCTTTGGACAAGCTGACGGCACTAAGAAAGGTGATACCACCGATCCTGTAAGGGCTTTAGTAAAGCTCAATCAAAGTCTAGACGAACACGCCAAAGGCATGGTTCAATGTATTCATGTTCCTGTCTCTCAAGGTGAATACGATGCTTATTTGGACTTTTCCTATAATGTTGGGGTGTCTGCTTTCTGTCATTCAACCCTTAATAAAAAGCTCAATTCAATGGATTATGACGGGGCTTGCAAAGAGTTGTTGAAGTGGGATACTGCTGGCGGTAAAGTAGAACCAGGGCTTTTAAAGCGCAGACAAGAGGAATATGAAAAGTGCCAATCCAGTTGATTGCTTACATTGTTGCTATCGTTTTGACTTTCTCTGCTGGTTGGAGCGTCAATGGATGGAGATGGGAGAAAAAAGTTCAAGCGGAACAGATCCAAAGGGAGAAGGCGATCAAGGATCAAGAGACCGCCAATCAGGCTGCTGCCGATCAAATCAGGAAAGAGAAAGATGATCAAATCAACGCTATCAATAATCAGCTTGCTGATGCTCTTATCAAGCTGCGCAACAGAACCAGTCGTAACGACAACAAAGCCAACGCTGGACAAGGTGGATCTGGGTTGTCCCTTTTTGCCGAGGATGCAGCTTTTCTTGACAGGGAAGCTGCCAGAGCAGACGGATTGCGGTCAGCACTAGCAGCGTGTTACAAACAATATGATGAGGTCAAATAATGCCGTTAGCTAAAGGAAGTTCTAAGAAAACCATTTCTAAAAACATTCGCAAGATGATGCATGAAGGCTATCCACAAAGACAAGCGGTAGCCGCTTCTTTATCTACTGCAAGAAAGGCAAAAAAGCGTGGCAGAAGATAGTCATTACAAATCTCTTTTAAAAGCGGTTACTTGGCGTATCACAGGAAGTCTGGACACTTTTGCGTTGTCTTGGATTATTACTGGACACGCCAATCTTGCTTTTTCAATCGCTTTTGTTGAACTCTTTACCAAGATCGCGCTCTACTGGTTGCATGAGCGCGTCTGGCAAAAGATTAAGCTGCTGGGGTAAGAGCGCCTTCAAACAAGTAGCTTCCCATGTGGCCAAGATGAGCCCAAGGTGCTGCCCAGACCTGACCACCATTCAAGCGCCACAAACGGCAAAAGTGATAGTCCTCAGATAGCAAACGATTGGTCTCAGGCTCAATCGAAGTTGCAAAATACTCTTTGATTTGTTCAGCAGTTTGCATTTGACCTGATAAATCGCCCACATCATTGCGGTAGCTAGGCACTTTGTCAGCCAAGTCTTCAAACACTTTGCGCTTGATAAGCATAAATCCTGTGCCACCATTAAAGATTTCTACAGGCTCATTTACAGGCACAGTCACCTCATGCTCGTAGCCCACTAAGTTCACTACAAAGCTGCCTGTGTGATATTTGAGTTGCTCTTTATCTACCCCGTTATTCATGGCTTGATTGACTGTCTGCCAGTTGATTTCTTTCTTAGGATAGATACCGCAGATGATGTCCTTATCAGCCTTGAGCATACGCAAAATATCCTCTGGATTAAAGCGAATGTCGGCATCAATAAACATCAAATGCGTGGATTCAGTCTTCAAAAACTGATGTGTTAGCGCATTTCTAGCCCGTGTAATCAAGCTCTCATTAAACATAAAGCTAAATTGCGTATTGACACCTTCGCGCATAAAAGTACCAATCATTTGAATGATAGATTGCGTGTAATAACCTACGCATTGACCGCCATACATCGGTGTAGCGATAAAAACGGTGTCTTTCTTTACATCGTATTCTTGAGTCATGGTTTTCCTTAAATAAAGTTATCTGTACTAGCGTTTACAAATTCGTTAATCAATATGTTTTTGCGGTCATTTGAACATTCGTGCATACAAGTGGTCTTGGCATTGAACTTCTCAAAATACGCCTTGGTTTCCTCGCTAAACCATAAGTCTGTAAATCGCTGGTTAGAGATAGAACCTATGCAGCCTGTGGAATCGTAGGCTTTGTTATGACAGGCGTACACCTTGAGATCCGCACCGATGACGGGTACGGTTTGCATAATGAAGCATCTGTTATAGCTTCTAGTATGAGAATGACTGCTCCCAGGAATAATGTTATAAGTGGAGTTAACAGTAAAGCGATCGTCACATATCGTTTGAATCTTTGCCAGCTGCTCATTGACTTCATCAGCTATTTCCTTGTGGTAGTCGTAGAAATCAGGCACATACATAGGACTAAAGCGCACATTCTCAACTCCAGCCTCTTTTAATAACTGAGTGTACCCCCATAAATTTTTGTAATTGTTGCGATGCACAATATAATTAACCGCTAAATCACAATCACTATTCTTGATGGCTGCAAAGCGATTGATGTTGCGTATCACCGCGTCAAAGCTCTTCTCAGGAACATTCCTAAAACGCTTCATTTGCTCTCCATCGGTGTAGTCCATACTGACCCTTACCCACTTGGCTTTTGCAAGCACCTCGGCTCTTTCCTTGGCTAAATTCTGGCCATTGGTGATGATGGATAAGTCAAGGTTAAGGTCAAGGGTGCGTTGCATGATCTGAACAATGTCTGGGTGCATGAGTGGCTCACCCCCACCAGAGTAGGTGATGGCTTTCGTACCTATACGACTAAGGTCGTACAGTATTTCCATCATCTTCTCGGTAGGTATGGCATCCATCTCCTTCATGTCCTGGTGCATACCACTTTGGATATGCTCCATGTCTCCCCCATCTTTCACGCGAAATCCCGTGCTATACACGCAAAAGAAACAACCATGATTACAAAGGTTGATTGGCTTGACGCGTACATATAGCGGTGCTTTAACCTCCCCCGCCCCAAAAGAATTTAGCTTTTCTGGGTGTAAAAATATCTTGAAATCGCTATATTTATTGTTTTTCACACTAAATCCTTGTATTCGACCAACATTGTTGACCTTCCTTTTTGCCAATTTATGTAGGCTAATTGATAAAAAGCGTTCACTTCTTCCTCATCTTTTAGCTGAAAAACGGGAAAACTGACCATATCCATGAGTGCTTCTGAGAAATCTTGCACATGAGTAGCACCCGTATAAAGCGGTTTTTTCGTATTTCCCACTACACAACGAATAATGGCAGCTGGAGTGAACTCACCTTCTGAGATTTCGCGCGCTTTGTCCAAATGATTCACAATCGCGTCCAATCCATTCAAAATGAAATCCATGCGCTCAATGAACACCACAGGCAAATAGCCTTTTAGTGATAAACCAATAGCGCAGCCAACCATCAAATTCTCAGCCACAGGCATTTCAATGATTTGATCGTCTGGCACATCCAATAGCGTCCCCAGGGCGCGACCCTTCTTCAAGCCATAACCAATGAAACGAGTACGCTTGTTTGAGCCTAAATTGGTGTTTTGTCTAATTAGTGCGTCTTTATAAGTCATTTCTCTTGTGCCTTTCTTAGTATTGCTCTAGCAAAATCAATCATTGATTCTTTACTATTCCAAGTTTCAAGTTTTTCGCTGACAATTTGAGTTATTTCCTCATCTGTTAGTGTCTTTAACTGCGGTGAACAAGTGTGAATAGAATCGCCTGTAACTCTTTGTCCGCAAGCATTACAAGCAGTCCAAGTATCATAAGCATTTAAAGTAATTGTTCCATCGTGATTTGTTTTCATTTCTCTTGTGCCTTTCTTAGTGCAATACCGCCTAATCCGCTGTTGAGCTGTAATGGTTCTTTTACTCCAAGTGCAATTTGAATAGCATGAGCAAACCTATATGGAAAAGTTTGTTCAAATAATGAGTCAGCTTTTACATCCTTGTAAATTTGACCTATTTCCTCATCTGTTAGTGTCTTTGCTGGATGGGTGTAGAGTGGAATATCGTAATCATTGAAATTAAGCGCATTTTCTTTTTCGTTTTCTTTTAAATCATTAGGAACAACACTTCCTCTTTTGTTCATCCACGCTACTGGTTCATTTGCATTCATTTGATGTCCTTAAATACAATGTGCTTCTTAGTGCCGTTACCCGCATGAGGATATGTAGGCGTGTATTTATTGCGAATCACGCAAGATGGCCATTCCATGCGGAACTTGGTCGGCATTCTTTCCTCAAGACTCGAATCCACGCTTCGGTCGTTATCTTCAATGATGAACATACAAGGCAAATCCTGGCCTTCCACAAACATGACTGCCTCGTAAAAATGCCCTTGTTCTTCCGCGCCATCGCCTAAAAAACAATAAACCCAGTTATCGCTGCCTTCTTCTTTCAACGCATACGCGACACCAGCTGCTATAGCGCAAGTGCCAGCAAGCACACTTGAAGTATAAAAATTACGCTCGCGATCAAACACGAACATACTATTGCCAGCAAGAATCTTTGCAAGAAGCTCATTTCTGGGAATTCCAGATAAAAGAGCATGATGATGATTGCGGTGAGTGCTAAAAATCCAATCCCCATCGTGAACCTCCTCATGAAAATGGTCAATTAAAAAATCTTCATTACCGCCTGATAAATGAATCAGGTAGGGAAGATCACCAGCCTCCCAATGAGAGGCTACAACTTGCTCAAACTCGATCAATTCGTCTTTAGTCATTTTGCGGCTTTCACTAACTTGTACAACTTGTATTTTTTTGATTGATGCCACTTGTCCAGGATCAAGTAGCCTTCACGCCTAAGTTCGCTTACTCTGGTAGCCAGCTTCATCGTGCCAGCCTCTTTAAGTGCGTCTAATGGTGATTTCCAGCCCCGTTTGAGGCATTTGATGATTTCCTGTCTTTGAGTTAATTCCATTTGTATCCCCTAAAAGTTAGAAAGTGCCAGCTTGCCTAAAAAGGACGGCTGGCGCGCCCTTCCTAACCCCATTTAGGCTTGGGGAGGTACAACATCTTCTTCCATCAATCCGATCATCACGGTGCAACCACCGCCTTTGATCGTCAATCCGCGTTCAATAGTGATTCGTTGAACGCTAACATCGTCTGTATATACGATGCCGATAAGCGAGTCCAATATTGGTTTGACACAGTTGTCAATATCCATAAGTTTTTTAGACCTTGGTCTAAGAATGATGTCAACCCATACTGGCTTATCGCCATAATTGGGTACACGCCATTCTTTGCAGTAAGCTGCCACATCATTTTTAAAATCTCTTCCCCGTTGACTGATGAACCTACGATGCCCGCTGGCAATCCAGTAATTGTTGATTGATGGCGGATAAGGTAGGTTCAGATGGATCATTAGCAGCTAATCGGTTTAAATGGGCCTTGGCTATCGACATCCCAGCAACACATACCACCGCGACCATCAGGTACGCACTTGGTTGTTGCATAAGCACTCGATACCAACAATACCAACATAATAGCAATTACTTTTTTCATCATCTACTCCTTAGAAAGGTACATCGTTGTCGTTAACCTCGCGAGGGTAAGTTCCCGCGTTCTGAGTAGGCGGTTTCCAGTTATCTTCCGATAAGCTGATCAATTGCCCTTTTGGAGTGTTTTTAGTCCACCCCGCCAGCTTGACCACCTGACCCGCTTTGTAATCCTCGGAAAGCAAGATAGTGCCTTTCCAATCAGGTGATTTGTCGCTAGTTCTTTTCTCGTTCATAAAGAGAACGCCTTTGCCCATCTGGGCGATGTGTCCGTTAGACATTTTTGATTTCCTTTCTGTGGATTGCGAGTTTTGATAAGAACTTTGCCGTAAGATTTCCGTCAAAAGTCTTTGTGAATTCACTATTTACCTCTCTAAACTTGGCGATTTTTGCTGCCTTTTCTTCGGCAGTAAACTTGGTTGATTCATGAATCTTGGCGTGCATTTCTGCAAAACCATCAATCCAATCCTCGGTACAAATGTATTTCGCGTAAGGCTCGTCAGACCCTGGCACATACAAAGGCAAAGCGGCATCAATAATGTCCTCTGGCAACGCAGACAACTCAACAACATTCGGAATGACCGAACCCATTTCTTTCAATACTTGAGGCTTGACGGGCGCGCTCTCAAAGTTTTCGACTTCATCGGGTGAGTAGAAGCCAGTAACAGATCCTGGGAAAACTGATCTAATCCCCTCTGAAATACAACGGCTTCGTAGCATCGCTCTGGGGAACTTTTGCCATCCGCTTCCAGGTTTAACAAGACCGATTTTGGTAGCTTGCTCAATTG